>Ga0247725_1000403_pt1 | contig 34099 bp, 32 predicted proteins | sample OKSTACKMCFT3sol_FD_183021 | JGI IMG/M metagenome (GOLD analysis project Ga0247725, IMG submission 183021) | Subsurface sediment microbial communities from gas well in Oklahoma, United States - OK STACK MC-FT3-sol | ecosystem: Environmental > Terrestrial > Deep subsurface > Rock core/Sediment...
CAGGCTGGTGCTGCTAGAGCAAAAACGGCGCCAATTCTCTTGATTGTGCATATCCCTTGCAAATCAAAAGGATGCGCGGAATTTTCAGGTTCGCTCCAGTGCCATCGATGCACCTTTTTCTGACCAAAAGGACAAAAACAGCCATAACTTGGTGCGCAACCGTCTGGCGGCGGCAGCTGCCAATTTCTCAGCAGCTGGGCGTGGCGGCATCATCAACCTTGGTTCGCTGGTGGCGCTGGCGCCGGAAATGTTCAACGCCGTGTACAGCGCGACCAAGGCCTATGTGCTGAGCCTGACCCAGACCCTGGCTGGCGAATTGCGTGGTTCGGGGGGGCAGTTGCAGGCGGTGATGCCAGGCGTGACCCGCACCGAAATCTGGGAGCGCAGCGGCACCGATGCGTCGGCGCTGTCGCCGTCGATGATCATGGAAGTGGGCGAGATGGTCGATGCTGCGCTGGCCGGCTTCGATCAGGGTGAACTGGTGACCATACCCTCGCTGCCGAATGCAGCCGACTGGGACGCTTTCGTCGCTGCCCGCGCTGCCTTGGGGCCGAACCTGTCGCGCAACCAGGTGGCTGCGCGCTACAAGTGAGTCCGAAGCAGTCTCGTTATTGGCTATGTGCACGTGAGTGACGGTGTAGGAGCGGCTTCAGCCGCGAATTTCGCGGATAAATCCGCTCCTACGGGTGCACAGTTAACTCAGGCATAGCCTTGTCACTACGCGTCCTGCGCCTGCTCGATCAGCAGGCGACAGGTCGTTTTCAGCAGGCGGTCGGACAGCTCCGGGTCCTTGACGCTACGCGACAGCAGCAGGGCGCCGACCAGGCTCGAGAGCAGCAGTACGCTCTGCTCGGCGGCATCGTCACCGCCGAGGTTGTCCTCGATCATGGCCAGACGGTCGCGCACCAGGGCGTCGGTGGTTTCGCTGGCCTCGCCACGTTGGCCCAGCTCGGCGGACATGGTCGGCAGCGGGCAGCCACTGCCGGGGTTGGCGCGATGCGCGCTGGACAGGTAGCTGGCGATAAAGCGTGGCAGCGGTGCCTCGGCATCCTTGGCCAGCGCCTCGGTGCTGCGGGAAAGTTCCTCCACCGCATGGCGCAGGGCGTTTTCCACCAGATCGTCCTTGGACTTGAAGTGGGCATAGAAACCGCCATGGGTCAGGCCGAGCGCTTTCATCAGTGGCTGGAGGCCGGTGGCCCCGACGCCATCGCGGCGAAAGCGCAGGGCCGCCTCCTCGATGATGCGTTGGTGGGTCTTGGCCTTGTGGTCTTCCGAATAGCGCATGGGCTTTCTCGTCTATCAGATGCTGGCTGTCATCTTACACCTGCATCGCCGTTCTGGCGCGGCGCGCTCATGTCGAGAATAAGACAAGTGGTGGAGGCGACGCGTAGAGGCGCTCGTCGACATCGTACAGTCGGCCTTCGGCCAGCGCGGTGGAACGGCCGACATGGATGATGCGGCCTTCGGCGCGTACCGGACCGGCTTCACTGCGCAGCGCGCGGATGTAGCTTACCCGCAGGTCCGCGGTGGTGTAGCCCAGGTCCGTCTTGAGCAGGGTATGCACGGCGCAACCCATGCAGGAGTCACGGAGTGTGGCGATGTAGCCGCCATGCAAGCTGCCCAGCGGGTTGTAGTGGCGCTGATCTGGCGTGCCCTGGAAGACGAACAGGCCGCTGGCCCATTGCACCGGGGTGAAGTCGAGCACTGCGTTGATCGGCAGGGAGGGCAGGTTGCCGCGGCCGATGCCGTCGAAGAAATCCATCGGCGACATGGTGGCCACCTCCGCCAGGCTGAGGATGCCCGGAGCGGCGAGTTGGTTGCGAATGGCCTGCTCCTCGGCAATCCAGGTGGCGAGGCGGGCGTCTCGGGATAAGGCGGTCATGCAGGCTCCAGATAAATATGATGCTCGGTATTCAATGTTTCATATTGTGGTCGAAATATAATTAGCCGTCAGTCGCTGTTCGTCGGCGCTTTTGGCCTTGGCCAGTTGCGGCTCGGGCGCCGTCCGGTGCTGCTTGCCGGGTTGAGCCTCTATCTGCTGGTGACCCTGGGCATGCTGCTGGCGCCGAACATCGACGTGCTGATCGGCATGCGTATGCTGCTCACCGCCAACAGTCGGGCGAAGATCAACCACGAGACCGAAGGTTTCGTGAAGATCCTCGCCGACGCCAATACCGACCAGATTCTCGGCGTGCACATGATCGGCCCAAGTGTAGGTCAACTGATCGGCGAGTATTGCGTGGTGGCCATGGAGTTCTCCGCCTCGGTCGAGGACATCGCGCTGACCTGCCATCCGCACCTGACCCGCTCGGAGGCAGGGCGTCAGACGGCGATGGGGGTGCATGGCTGGACCATGCAGGCCTGAGAACTAGTAGGGCGCGCGGGGTCGTGCTGGTCGAGCGTCAGGCGGTTACTTAAATTGAACGATCGCATCTGAAAAAACCGTTATGCCCGCCTTCGCGGGAGTGACGATAAATAGCCGTTTCAGCGCGTAGCCCAATGCAATCCGGGAAATGAGCGAGAGCCCCGGATTTCATCTCATTGGGCTACGTCATAGGATGTGGTCGAGATTTACCGGCTCGCCCGGTTGGGCGTTGAGTTTGCTGCGGATGTCGGCGAATACCTTGTCGTATTCGTCGTGGCCGCGCATCACCGGGCTGGCGTTGGGGGGCAGGCCATGGCGGGCGGCGATGCGGGTGGCGACGCTGGCGAAGTTGAAGGCGACGTCGCGATGCAGTTCGAATTCCTCCTCGAAGTGCTTGCCGTCCACCTCGCCGACCAGGCGCATGTGCAGCATCGGCCCCTGCTCCGGGTCCTTGCGGACTTCGTAATAGAAGTCCACCGAGAAGGGCGGCAGCAGGCGCATGTGCTCGGGGCGGTCGTTATTATCGCGGTGCAGGTGACCGGCGGTGAACATGATCGTGCCCTCTCAGCGATAGACGATGCCCTTGCAGTCCAGGCTGATGCGCGTGCCTGAACGACCCTGGACGATGGCTTCGATATTTTCCAGCGAACCGATCACTGCGCTGCGGCCGGTATTGCGGGCGAACTCGCAGGCGGCCTGCACTTTCGGACCCATGGAGCCGGCGGCGAAGCCGAGCGTTTCGATGGCGTCGGGATGAGCTTCGGCGATGGGTTTCTGCGTGGGTTTGCCCCAGTCGACATAGGCAGCGTCGACATCGGTGGCGATCACCAGCAGGTCGGCATTGAGCTGTTCGGCCAGCAGCGCCGAGCACAGGTCCTTGTCGATCACCGCTTCGACGCCGCGCAGTTGGTTGCCGTCGTACATGGTCGGGATGCCACCGCCACCGGCGCAGATCACCACGCTGCCCTTTTCCAGCAGCCATTTGATCGGGCGAATTTCGAAGATGCGCTGCGGGCGCGGGCTGGCCACCACGCGGCGGAACTTGTCGCCGTCCGGGGCGATACTCCAGCCTTTTTCGGCGGCCAGGCGTTCGGCCTCCTCTTTGCTGTAGAGCGGGCCGATGGGTTTGCTCGGTTTCTTGAATGCCGGGTCGGCGCTGTCCACTTCCACCTGGGTGAGCAGGGTGGCGAAGGGTACTTCGAACGGCAGCAGGTTGCCCAGCTCCTGTTCGATCATGTAACCGATCATGCCTTCGGTCTCTGCGCCGAGTACGTCCAGTGGGTAAGGGTTAGCCGCATCATAGGCGTTACCCTGCAGGGCCAGCAGGCCGACTTGCGGGCCGTTGCCGTGAGCGATCACCAGCTCTTTACCGGGTGCCACCTTGGCGATCTGCTGGCAGGCGATACGTACGTTCTCTCGTTGATTTTCCGCAGTCATGGCTTCGCCGCGACGAAGCAGGGCGTTGCCGCCCAAGGCGATGACGAGTCGCATGGTGTTCTCCTTGTTCGAGGCGCCTGGGCGCCTGACTTCGCGTAGGAGCTGGCTTGCCGGCGACGCTGTTGCCAGTGGATCGCCGGCAAGCCGGCTCCTACAGGGCAATACTCAGATGTCTGCCAGGGTCGCCACCAGAATTGCCTTGATGGTGTGCATGCGGTTTTCCGCCTGCTCGAAGGCGATATTCCACGGCGACTCGAACACGTCTTCGGTGACCTCGATGCCGTTCTTCAGGTGCGGATACTGCTCGGCGATCTGCTTGCCGACCTTGGTCTCGCTGTTGTGGAAGGCCGGCAGGCAGTGCATGAACTTCACCCGTGGGTTGCCGGCGGCCTTCATGATCTCGGCATTGACCTGATAGGGCAGTAGCTCCTGGATGCGTTCGCCCCAGGCTTCCACCGGCTCGCCCATGGACACCCAGACGTCGGTATGGACGAAGTCGACGCCCTTGACCGCCTCCTTCGGGTCTTCGGTGAGCAGGATGCGTGCGCCGCTTTCCTCGGCGAATTTTCGGCAGGCGGCGACGTGCTCGTCGCTGGGCCACAGCGCTTTGGGCGCGGCGATGCGCACGTCCATGCCGAGCTTGGCGCCGATCAGTAGCAGCGAGTTGCCCATGTTGTTGCGCGCGTCACCCAGGTAGGCGTAGGCAATGTCGTGCAGCGGCTTGTCACTGTGTTCACGCATGGTCAGCACGTCGGCGAGCATCTGCGTCGGGTGGTACTCGTTGGTCAGGCCGTTGAACACCGGCACGCCGGCATAGGTGGCCAGCTCTTCGACGATTTCCTGCTTGAAGCCGCGGTACTCAATGGCGTCGTACATGCGTCCGAGCACGCGGGCGGTGTCCTTCATCGACTCCTTGTGGCCGATCTGCGAGGAGTTGGGGTCGATGTAGGTGACGTTGGCGCCCTGGTCGTAGGCCGCCACCTCGAAGGCGCAGCGGGTACGGGTCGAGGTCTTCTCGAAGATCAGTGCGATGTTCTTGCGGGTCAGGTGCTGTTGCTCGGTGCCGCTGTACTTCGCGCGTTTGAGGTCGCGCGACAGATCGAGCAGGTAACGCAGCTCGCGGGTGCTGTGGTGCATCAGGCTGAGCAGGTGGCGGTTGTGCATATTGAATGCCATGGTTCGTTCTCCGTTGAGAATGCTGTGCGAGGGACGCCCCTCACCCCCGGCCCCTCTCCCGGGGGAGAGGGGGGCTTGGTGATCAGTAGTCGATGGGGTCGCGGATGATCGGGCAGGTCATGCAGTGGCCGCCGCCACGGCCGCGCCCCAGTTCGCTGGCGCTGATGGTGATGACCTCGACGCCGGCCTTGCGCAGCAGGGTGTTGGTGTAGGTGTTACGGTCGTAACCGATCACCACACCCGGCTCCAGGCAGACCACGTTGTTGCCGTCGTCCCACTGCTCGCGCTCGGCCTCGTAGGCGTCGCCACCGGTTTCCACCACGCGTAGCTTCTTCAGCTTGAGGGATTCGGCGACCACCTCGACGAAGGGTTTGTCCTCGCGGCGTACGTCGATGCCGCCTGGGCGGCTCTCGTCCGGGCGCAGGGTGAAGGGCACGATGGAGTTGGCCACTTCCGGGAAGATGGTCACCAGGTCGCGGTCGCAGAAGCTGAATACGGTGTCCAGGTGCATGGCTGCACGGGAGCGGCCTAGGCCGGCAACGATGACCTTGTCTGCCGCGCCCTTGGCGAACAGCGCACGGGCCACCTGGCCGATGGCCTGGTGCGAGCTGCGTTCGCCCATGCCGATCAGCACGGTGCCGTTGCCAATGGGCATCACGTCGCCGCCTTCCAGGGTGGCCGAGCCGTGATCCTGATCCGGGTCGCCGTACCAGATCTCGAATTGCTCATTGGCGAAGTCGGGGTGGTGCTTGTAGATCGCGGTGGTAAGCAGGGTTTCCTGGCGGCGTGCTGGCCAGTACATGGGATTGAGGGTGACGCCACCGTAGATCCAGCAGGTGGTGTCGCGGGTGAACTGGGTGTTGGGCAGCGGCGGGAAGATGAAGCTGGCTTCGCCGAGGTAGGCGTTGAACATCTTCGCCGCCTCGGAGTCCTTGTGCCTGGCCAGGTCGGCGCCGGATACGCCGCCGATGAGGAACTCGGCGATGCGCCGTGGTTCCAGGGATTCGATGAAATCACGCACTTCCGTAAGCAGGCCGAGGCCGACGCTGTTGGCGGTGATCTTGCGGTCGAGAATCCACTTCAGGGCTTGCGGGTCGCGCACGGTCTCTTCGAGCAGGTTATGCATCTCCACCACCTCGATGCCGCGTTCGCGCATCTTGGTCATGAAGTCGAAGTGGTCGCGCTTGGCCTGGGATACCCAGATCACATCGTCGAACAGCAGTTCGTCGCAGTTGGCGGGGGTCAGGCGCAGGTGGGCGAGGCCTGGCGAGCAGACCATCACCTTGTGCAGTTTGCCGGCTTCGGAATGAACGCCGAGGGCTTTCTTGGACATGTCGAACTCCTTCTCGTAGAGCGAGTTTTCAGGCTGGCCGGCGACCCGTGCGGGCCGCTCAGGACCAGCGTTTTCAGAGAGTCAGGAAACCGTCATACAGCCCGTAGGCGGCGATGGCGGCACCGATCAGTACGGCGACGAAAATGATCTTCTCGACGCCGGTGAAAATGGGCTGCCCCAGTTCGTGCTTGGCCTTGGCGAAGAGGATCGCGCCAGGTGCATAGAGCAGGGCCGAGAGCAGCAGGTACTGCACGCCAGCGGCATACACCAGCCAGACCGCGTACAGGGTGGAGATGGCCGCGATCAGCAAGTCCTTGTTGCGCTCGCCGCCGGCGTTCTCGTAGGTCTCGCCACGTACCGCCAGCAATACCGCGTAGGCGCTGGACCAGAAGTAGGGCACGAGGATCATCGAGGTGGCCAGGTACAGCAGGCTGAGGTAGGTGGAAGCGTTGAACAGGGTGATGATCAGGAACAGCTGGATCAGCCCGTTGGACAGCCACAGCGCATTGGCCGGGACGTGGTTGGCGTTCTCCTTGCGCAGGAACTCGGGCATGGTGTGGTCGCGGGCGCTGGCGAAGAGAATCTCCGCGCACAGCAGCGTCCACGACAGCAAGGCGCCTGCCAGCGAGACGATCAGGCCGATGGAGATCAGTTGCGCGCCCCAGGGGCCGACCACCTGCTCCAGCACGCCGGCCATGGACGGGTTTTTCAGCCCGGCCAGTTCGGCCTGGGTCATGATGCCCTGGGACAGGACGTTGACCAGCACCAGCAGCAGAAGCACGCCGACGAAACCGATCACCGTGGCCTTGCCGACATCGCTGCGCTTCTCGGCACGGGCGGAGAAGATGCTCGCGCCTTCGATGCCGATGAACACCCAGACGGTGACCAGCATCATGTTGCGCACCTGATCCATCACGCTGCCCAGTTCGCTGTTGCCACGGCCCCAGAAGTCCGCGGTGAACACGTCCATCTTGAAGGCGATGGCGGCGATGCAGATGAACAGCGCCAGCGGCAGCATCTTGGCGATGGTGGTCACGGTGTTGATAAAGGCCGCTTCCTTGATCCCGCGTAGCACCAGAAAGTGCAGCAGCCAGAGCAGCACCGAGGCGCCGATCACCGCCGGCAGGGTGTTGCCTTCGCCGAACACCGGGAAGAAGTAACCCAAAGTGGAAAACAGCAGCACCATGTAGCTGACGTTGCCGATCCAGGCGCTGATCCAGTAGCCCCAGGCTGAGGAGAAGCCCATGTAGTCGCCGAAACCGGCCTTGGCGTAGGCGTACACCCCGCCGTCGAGTTCGGGCTTGCGGTTAGCCAGGGACTGGAACACGAAGGCCAGGGTCAGCATGCCGACCCCGGTGATCAGCCAGCCGATCAGGGTAGCGCCGGCGCTGGCGCTGGCGGCGATGTTCTGGGGTAGCGAGAAGATACCGCCGCCGACCATGGAGCCGACGACCAGCGCGATCAGCGCGCCAAGGCGGAGTTTTTGCGTCGAATCAGACATCTTAATTACCTCCGTGTCACGAGTGGACATAGGCATTGAGCGCGTTTGGCGAGCACTGCATCCTGACCTGAATCAATAGGTCAGGATTCGTCAACGCACATCCATTCCTTAAGCGTTGTCGAGCCCCTGACGAGCATCAGGACTGCAGCTCCGACTGACACCATAGTCCGAACTTTTCGTTACGCAATGATGGCCAGGCGAGATGGAATAGCGAGGAGGGAGGGAACGAACGGGGCGTTTGGCCCCGCCCGAAGCGCCTGCCGGGTAGGCTGGCGCAGACCCTAAGGTCAGGAGGAGAGAACATGGCGCCGGGCGGGTAGCCCCTGCAGGCAGTTGCGCCGTGTGGGTACAGCATGCCGCGGAAAGCTTTCAGTCAGCTTTCCACGCCGTTATCGGCTGCGATCAGCCGATGGTCATCAGGCTGGCGTTACCGCCAGCCGCCGCAGTGTTGACGCTCAGGGCGTGTTCCACCAGCAGACGTTCCAGGGCGATGTCGGTCTCGCCCTTGTTCAGGCCGTGTACACCGACGATGGCGCCCTTGCGCTGCGCCGCCTGCTCGCTGACTGCGCGCAACTGGTCGGAGTCGCCGTGGTGCAGGATGGCGTCCAGCTCCACGTCGACGCTGTTCCAGTCGGCCACCAGCTGGATGTGCTTCTGCACCTCCTTCGGCAGTTCGGCATGCAGTGCGCGCTGGCTGTCCAGCCAGATCGCCTTGCTGCCCACGGCGAGGGTGGCGGCCAACTGGGCCAGCAGGTCGCTGCGCTCGTCGGCCAGGTTCAGCACCTGCTCGCGCGGCAGCAGGGTGTAGCTGTTGCGCTCGCCGGTCGGGCCGGTCAGCGTGTGGCTGCTGTAGCTCTGCGACAGCGCACGGTAGCGCTCGAACAGCGCGGCGATGGCCGGCTCCTGCTTGGCTGCCCATTCGGCGAAGGCGCTGCGCACTTTGTCCAGTTCGGCCGGAACCGGCAGGGCCTGCACCTCGGCCTGTTGCAGGTACTGGGCGACGGCTTCCTGCGGGCGAGTCGAGAGCAGACGATAGAGGTAGAGCGGGCCACCGGCTTTCGGGCCGGTACCGGACAGGCCTTCACCGCCGAACGGCTGCACGCCGACCACGGCGCCGACCATGTTGCGGTTCACATACAGGTTGCCGACCTTGGCCGTGCCGACCACCTGGGCGATGGTCTCGTCGATGCGCGTGTGCACGCCGAGGGTCAGGCCGTAGCCGCTGTCGTTGATCTGCTGCAGCAGCTTGCCCAGGTCCGCGCGCTGGTAGCGCACCACGTGCAGCACCGGGCCGAAGATCTCGCGCTTGAGCTCGTCGAAGCTGTCCAGCTCGATCAGGGTCGGCACGACGAAGGTGCCGCGCTTGATCTCGTCACCGTTGACGCGCGCCAGTTGAGTGACCTTGCGGCCTTTCTCACGCAGCTTGGCGATATGGGTGTCGATGCCGGCCTTGGCTTCGGCGTCGATCACCGGACCGATGTCGGTGTTCAGGCGCTCGGGGTTGCCGAGCGTGTATTCGGCCATGGCGCCCTTGAGCATGGTCAGCACGCGGTCGGCCACGTCGTCCTGCACGCACAGCACGCGCAGGGCTGAGCAGCGCTGGCCGGCGCTGTCGAAGGCGGAGGCGATCACGTCCATCACCACCTGCTCGGTCAGCGCCGAGGAGTCGACGATCATGGCGTTGAGGCCGCCGGTTTCGGCGATCAGCGGAATGGTGCGGCCCTGGGCATCCAGGCGCCCGGCGATGTTGCGCTGGAGGATGCCGGCCACCTCGGTGGAGCCAGTGAACAGCACGCCACGTACGCGCTCGTCACCCACCAGGCGCGCACCGACGGTTTCGCCACGGCCCGGCAGCAACTGCACCGCGCCGGCCGGCACGCCGGCCTCGCGCAGGATGCGCACGGCCTGGGCGGCGATCAGCGGCGTCTGTTCGGCCGGCTTGGCCAGCACGGTGTTGCCGGCGGCCAGTGCGGCGCAGACCTGGCCGGTGAAGATTGCCAGGGGAAAGTTCCACGGGCTGATGCACACCACCGGGCCCAGCGGGCGGTGGCTGTCGTTGCTGAAGCTGCGTGCCTGAATGGCGTAGTAGCGGAGGAAGTCCACCGCCTCGCGTACTTCGGCGATGGCGTTGGCGAAGGTCTTGCCGGACTCGCGCACCAGCAGGCCCATCAGCTGTTGCAGCTCGGCTTCCATCAGGTCGGCGGCGCGTTCCAGCACGGCGGCGCGTTCGGCGGGCAGGGTGGACTGCCAGATCTGCCCACTGGCCAGGGCGCAGAGAATGGCGCTGTCGACGTCCTTGATGCTGGCTTCGCGCACATGGCCGACCAGGTCGCGATGATCGGCCGGGTTGCGCACCGGCTCCGGCTCGCCCGGATTGGCGCCATCGCAACCGAGCATCGGCTCGGCCAGGTAGCTGTGGTTGACGGTCGACAGCAGCGCCGAGGACAGCGAGCCGAGGCGGTGTTCGTTGGCCAGGTCGATGCCTTCGGAGTTCAGTCGGGCCTCGCCGTAGAGGTCGCGCGGCAGCGGAATGCGCGGGTGCGGCAGGCCGAGGGTGCCTTCCTGGGCGGCCATCTGCTCGACCTGCTGTACCGGGTCGAGCACCAGGTCTGTCAGCGAGATGCTGTGGTCGGCGATGCGGTTGACGAAGCTGGTGTTGGCGCCGTTTTCCAGCAGGCGACGCACCAGGTAGGCCAGCAGGGTTTCATGGCTGCCGACCGGGGCGTAGATGCGGCACGGGCGGTTCAGCTTGCCATCGGCGATCTTGCCGACCACCTGCTCGTACAGCGGCTCGCCCATGCCGTGCAGGCACTGGAACTCGTACTGGCCCGGGTAGTAGTTCTGCCCGGCCAGGTGATAGATGGCCGACAGCGAGTGGGCGTTGTGCGTGGCGAACTGCGGGTAGATGGCTTCCGGCGCGGCCAGCAGTTTGCGTGCGCAGGCGATGTAAGAGAGGTCGGTGTACGGCTTGCGGGTGTACACCGGGTAGCCTTCCAGACCATTGACCTGGGCCAGCTTGATCTCGCTGTCCCAGTAGGCGCCTTTCACCAGGCGGATCATCAGGCGGTGACGGCTGCGCTTGGCCAGGTCGATGACGTAGTCGATCACGTACGGGCAGCGCTTCTGGTAGGCCTGGATGACGAAGCCGATGCCGTTCCAGCCGGCCAGGCTCGGCTCGAAGCACAGGCGCTCGAGCAGATCCAGCGACAGCTCCAGGCGGTCGGCTTCCTCGGCGTCGATGTTGAGGCCGATGTCGTACTGCTTGGCCAGTTGAGTCAGGCCCAGCAGGGTCGGGTACAGCTCGTCCATCACCCGGTCGTACTGGGCGCGGCTGTAGCGGGGGTGCAGGGCGGACAGCTTGATCGAGATGCCCGGGCCTTCGTAGATGCCGCGACCGTGCGAGGCCTTGCCGATAGCGTGGATGGCCTGCTCGTAGGAGGCCAGGTAACGTTTGGCGTCTTCCTCGGTCAGCGCCGCTTCGCCGAGCATGTCATAGGAGTAGCGGAAGCCCTTGGCCTCCAAGTTGGAGGCGTTGGCCAGGGCTTCGGCGATGGTTTCGCCGGTGACGAACTGCTCGCCCATCAGGCGCATGGCCATGTCCACGCCCTTGCGGATGACCGGTTCGCCGCTCTTGCCGATGATGCGGTTGAGCGCCGAGGTCATGCCGGCTTCGGTGTGGGTCGAGACCAGCTTGCCGGTGATCAGCAAGCCCCAGCTGGCCGCGTTGACGAACATCGACGGGCTCTGGCCGAGGTGCTGGCTCCAGTTGCCGTTGGCGATCTTGTCGCGGATCAGCGCGTCACGGGTGGCCTTGTCGGGGATGCGCAGCAGGGCTTCGGCCAGGCACATCAGGGCCACGCCTTCCTGCGACGACAGCGAGAACTCCTGCAGCAGGCCCTGCACCAGGCCCTGACGGCCGCTGGCGTTCTTCTGGTTGCGCAGCTTTTCGGCGATGCCGAGAGCCAGTTTCTGCGAGGCCTCGGCCTGCTCCTTGTTCAGGCGCGCCTGCTCCAGCAGCATCGGCACCATTTCGGTTTCCGGGCGGCGATAGGCGCTGGTGATGGCGGCGCGCAGCACCGATTGCGGCAGGATGCTCTCGGCGAAATCGAGGAACACCTGCAGACCCTGCTCGGTCAGTGACTCCAGCGCTTCTTCACCGGCGGCAGCGGCCAGGCCGGCATGCTCGGCGGGCGTCAGGCCACTCTCGACTTGCTCCAGGTAATTGAAGATCGCCTGCTTGATCATCCAGTGCGGCGTGCGGTCGATCTGCGCAGCGGCCTTTTTCAGGCGTTCGCGGGTGGCATCGTCGAGTTTTACGCCAAGAGTGGTGGTAGCCATGGAGAATCCTGCTTGTCAGTTATGCACGTTAGAAATTGCCTGGAGCAATTTCGTCGCCTGCGACGGCCTTAAGGGTTGCCGCCTGTTGAGGGGCGGGCAGCAAAAGCTGCAGGAGATTAAACCTGCTCAGGTGCTTGGTGCAACCAGGTGCAACCAATTGTTTCGATCGTCCGACGGACGTTCGGTTTGCTTTCACTGCTGCGCTGTAACGCTTGTCTTTCAAGGGGTGCGGGCCATGAAGCGCATTCGGTGGCCTGGCCTGGAGCAAGATGAAACACCTCGATCAGGTCAGCTTGCCGATGCGCTGCATCATCGTGGTGCAACCTCGGTTATACCCATGGGCGCGAGTGCATCAATGCGCTCATCCGCATCGCTGACGCTATCGCGACTGGGTAACACCTGTTGAGCATAGACTGCCTGGCGGGGCGATATGGCTCCCGTGAGCCGAAAGGGTGCAGGGCGCGGATGGTGGCAATGAGTACTGTGGAGTCGGAGCGTGGAGACAGGAAGTGTGCGCGCCGGGAGGCGCGAGGGATGACGCTAAAGCGCGCCCAGAATCAACTGCGCCGCCACCGTGAACATCATCGCCGCCACGCCCAGATCGATCAGGCGCCAGGTCAATGGCTTTGCCAACCAGGGCGCCAGCCAGGCCGCGCCGAGCGCCAGAGTGCTGAACCAGAGAAAGGAGGCGCTGGCCGCGCCTGCGGCATAGGCGCCGGGTTCAGGTTGCTGGGCACCGAGCGAGCCGATCAGTAGCACGGTATCCAGATAGACGTGCGGGTTGAGCAGGGTGACCGCCAGCGCTGCGAGCATCACTGTGCGCAATGAGCGCGGTTCGCTACCGGCCGCCTGCAGCGATTGCGGGTGCGCGGCGCGCAGTAGCGCCTGGCTGCCATACCAGATCAGGAAGGCGGCGCCACCCCAGCGGGCGATGGCCAGCAAGGTCGGGCTCTGTGCCAGCAGGGTGGCCAGGCCGAACACGCCAGCGGCCACCAGCAGGGCATCGCAGACGATGCACAGGGCTGCCACTGGCAAATGATGTTCGCGGCGCAGGCTCTGTGCCAGGACGAAGGCGTTCTGCGCACCGATGGCCATGATCAGACCGATGGCCACCAGCAGGCCGTTGCTGTAGCTCTGCCACATCATGCCGGCTCCGGCATGGACGCCGCCGACAGGGCGCGCAGGGTGGACAGCGCCCGTTCGGCTCGTTCGTTGGGCACGAAGATATGGTCGTGATGAAAGCCGGCGACCACGTTGCAGCTGATGCCGGCCTGCGCCAGGGCGGCGGAAAAGGAAGCAGTAAGACCCACGGCCGCCAGCGACGAATGCACCTCAAGGGTGATCCAGGCGGCGACGTAGTCGTAGTGCAGACCATGGGCATCGGCGATTTCGCGCGTCAGCACCAGGCTCAGCCCTTCAGGCTCGCGCATGCTGGCGACCGGCTGCAGGGCGTTGCAGTCATGCTCGTCCGGGACGCAGCAGAACACGAACTGACCGGGATTGAGCTGCGGCGTCATGCTCTGCAGCAGGCGTGCGAGATTGGTTTCGCCAGACATGACGGGCTCCTGATGGCGTTGAATGCTGGCGAGTCTGCTGTGTGTGGATGTATAAGAGAAACCAATATTGCTGATCACTCATTAGGAAAATCGATTGTTCGATTACAAGCTTCTCGCCGCGCTGGCCGCGGTGGTCGAGCAGGCCGGCTTCGAACGCGCGGCGCAGGTGTTGGGGCTGTCGCAGTCGGCGGTGTCGCAACGCATCAAGTTGCTCGAAGCACGGGTCGGCCAGCCGGTGCTGGTGCGCGCGACGCCGCCGGCGCCCACCGAAATCGGCCGGCGTCTGCTCAACCACGTGCAGCAGGTGCGCCTGCTCGAGCGCGACCTGCAAGGCCAGGTGCCGGGGCTGGATGAGCAGACCCTGCCCGAGCGTCTGCGCATCGCCATCAACGCTGACAGCCTGGCGACCTGGTGGGCGGCGGCAACCGCTGACTTCTGCGCCACCCGGCAGGTCTTGATGGAGCTGGTGGTGGAGGATCAGGAGGTCGGCCTCAAGCGCATGCGCGCGGGCGAGGTGGCCGCTTGCGTATGTGCCGCCGAGCGCACTGTGGCAGGGGCGCGCAGCCTGGCGCTGGGGTCGATGCGTTATCGCGCGCTGGCCAGCCCGGCTTTTATCGCCCGGCATTTTCCCGCCGGAGTCACGCCAGCGGCGCTGGCACGTGCGCCGGCCATCGTCTACGGCCCGGATGATCAGTTGCAGCATCGCTACCTGGCTGCTCTCGGCATCACCGGTGCTTTTGCCTATCACCTGTGCCCATCGTCGGAAGGCTTCGTGCGTCTGACCGAAGGTGGTCTCGGCTGGGGCCTGGTGCCTGAGTTGCAGGTACGCGGGGAGCTGGCCAGCGGCAGGCTGGTGGATCTGCTGCCCGAGCGTTTCATCGATGTGCCGTTGTACTGGCACCATTGGCGCAATGGCGGCGAATTGCTCAGCGATCTGACCGAACGCCTGCGTCGCGCAGCCGGCGGCGCGCTGGTGCAGGTGCAACCCGGGCCGTAGGGTTCGCGGGTTAGGCTTGCCGGGGCGTCGTTCTGGCCTCCGCCGACAGCGCACAACCGCGGTGGCGCTGCTAGAGTGCGGCGACTACAAGAATCAATGGTAGGGGATGGCGATGAAGATTCTGGTCACCGGCGCGAGTGGCTTCATCGGGGGGCGCTTCGCTCGTTTCGCGCTCGAACAGGGCCTGGACGTGCGGGTCAACGGCCGTCGTGCCGAGGGCGTGCAGCATCTGATCAAGCGCGGCGCCGAGTTCGTTCAGGGCGATCTGGGGGATGCCGAGCTGGCCCAGGCGCTGTGCCGGGATGTCGAGGCCGTGGTGCACTGCGCGGGCGCGGTGGGCGTGTGGGGCGACTATGCGCATTTTCATCAGGCCAACGTCACGGTCACCGAGAATGTCGTCGATGCCTGCCTCAAGCAGAAGGTGCGGCGCCTGGTGCATCTGTCCTCACCGTCGATCTATTTCGATGGCAAGTCCCATGTCGATATTCGCGAGGAGCAGGTGCCCAAGCGCTTCTCCGATCACTACGGCAAGACCAAGTACCTGGCCGAGCAGCAGGTGTTCGCCGCGCAGGAGTTCGGCCTGGAGGTGATCGCCGTGCGTCCGCGCTTCGTCACCGGCGCGGGTGATACCAGCATCTTCCCGCGCTTGATCGGCATGCAGCGCAAGGGTCGCCTGGCGATCATCGGCAATGGTCTGAACAAGGTCGACTTCACCAACGTGCACAATCTCAACGACGCCTTGCTCAGCTCGCTGCAGGTGGGCGGGGCGGCGCTCGGCCAGGTGTACAACATCAGTAATGGCGCGCCGGTGCCGCTGTGGGACGTGGTCAATTACGTGCTGCGCCGCCTTGAGTTGCCGCCGGTGACGCGGCATGTGCCGTTCCCGCTGGCCTACGCCGCGGCGACGCTCAACGAAGGCGTGTGTCGGGTGCTGCCGGGGCGGCCCGAACCGAGTCTGTTTCGCCTTGGTGTGGCGGTGATGGCCAGGGATTTCTCCCTGAACATCGACCGTGCCCGCGAGTACCTTGGCTACGAACCCCGGGCCAGTCTGTGGGATGCACTGGATGAGTTCTGCACCTGGTGGCAGGCGCAGATGGGACCTCAGGCGTAGATGCGTTGGCCGCGATAGATGCGTACCGAGCCGGTTGGCGCGCCGACTGGTATCTCGACGGCGGCCAGTGGGGTGGTCGATGCGCGCTGCGGTTGATCGGACAGTTCGGCCAGGCGCTGGCCGAGGCGGCGGGTTTCTTCATCGTCGGATTTCAGGCTGCCATCGAGCATGGCGCCGACTGCGTTGGGCTGGCTCAGGCGAATGTCCACGTCCTGCTCTTCGCGTAGACGGCGACGCAGCGCTTTCATGCAGTCCAGTACTTCTTTGTTCAGTTCCATTGCCACTTCTCCCGATTGGTTGAAGGGTCACGGGTTCAGGCCTTCCTCACCATCCGTAACCGCGCCAGCCGTAATCCTTCGGCAGGGACACATCTTCGTGCTTTGCAGAACTCTCAGGCCGCCTGCTGGCTTGTGAGCGACGCGCTATCGGCTCGTTCACGACGGAAGAAAAAGCAAAGTGCGTACCAGTTCATGTTTTGCGGAACTGCTGGGCTGCAGGCGAGTCGATGGCCCTGTCGCGCCCTTCGTCGGTGCGCCGCGCACCTGCTTGGCGCGACGCTGATGGTGTAATGGTGAATCGGTATACTGCGCGGCATTTCCGTTCATTCGTTCCAACCATAGGTCCGACCATGCGTAACGACGCCAACGACGAGCTCGACAATCTGCCCAGCCTGACTCCGGAGCGCCGTGAGGGTTTCGCCGAGCCGCGTGAGGAGCCCGCTGCGCGTAGCAGCCGCGTGGCCAGCAGCAAGGCTGCAGTGGCCAAGGGCGCCAGTACCGGGCCGCTGTGGGCGCTGGTTGGCGCGCTGAGTTTCGCCCTGGCCGGCCTGAGCTGGTGGAGCCTGCAGCAGATCGGCCTGATGGAGCAGCGCCTGGTGGCGACCCAGGAAAGCTTCGCGCGCATCAGCGAGGAGGCGGCCGGACGAATTCAGGATATTTCCGGCAAGGTGGTGGCCACCGAGTCCAGCGTTACTAGCGGCAACGAGGCACTCAAGCTGCAGGTCAAGCAGCTGGAAAATCGCCTGGTCGAGCTGGGCAAGCAGCAACAGCAGAGCGCCACGGCGCAGGCAGCGCTGGACAAGCGCATCGAACAGTTGAGGGCGGAGCTCAAGAGTGGCTTCGGCGCCAACGCCGATTTCGACAAGCGTCTGCAGGCGCTCTCCACCGAGCAGGCGGCGCTGAAATCCGCCCTGGCGGACGTCAAGGCGACCCAGGCTGAACTGGCCAAGCTCGATACCCGCATCAAGGCCCTCGGTGGCGATATCGATGCGCTGAAGAAGCAGGGCAATCCGGCGCAATTGATCCGTAGCCTGGAGCAGGATCTGCTGGTGCTGCGCAGCGAGCTGGACAACCGCCCGGCCGCCAGTGCCGGGCCGAATACCGCCGAGTTCGATGCTTTCCGCGCGCAGATGACGCGCAACATCAATACCCTGCAGAGCCAGGTGATGAATCTGCAGCAGCAGATCAATCAGCGCTGAGTGCCACCATCTCGATAAACGAACGCCCAGCAATGCGGGGCGTTCGTTTATTGGTCGCGGCTAAAGCCCCTCCCACGGGATATCGCTTGCGGGAGGTGCATTAGCTGCGATCTCACAGACGCGGATAGTCGATATAGCCGACCGGGCCGGAGCCGTAGAAGGTTTCCGGGTGCGGCTCGTTCAGCGGCGCGTCCTTCTGCAGGCGCTGCGGCAGGTCCGGGTTGGCGATGAAGGGGATGCCGAACGCCACGGCATCGGCCTTGCCTGCGGCCAACCAGGCATTGGCCTGCTCCTTGGTGAAGCGCTCGTTGGCGATGAACACGCCGCCGAATTCCTTCTTCAGTTGCGGCGACAGGCTGTCGTCACCTTCCTTCTCACGGGCACAGATGAAGGCGATGCCGCGCTTGCCCAGTTCACGGGCCACGTAGCCGAAGGTTTCGGCGCGGTTGGCGTCGCCCATGTCGTGGGCGTCGGCGCGCGGCGCCAGGTGCACGCCGACGCGGCCGGCGCCCCACACCGAGATGGCGGCATCGGTCACTTCCAGCAGCAGACGCGCGCGATTCTCGACGCTGCCGCCGTACTGGTCGGTGCGCTGGTTGGTGCTGCTCTGCAGAAACTGGTCGAGCAGGTAGCCGTTGGCACCGTGGATCTCCACGCCATCGAAACCGGCGGCCATGGCGTTCTCGGCGCCTTGACGATAAGCCTCGACGATATCGGCGATTTCTTCGGTCTCCAGCGCACGTGGGGTGACGTAGTCCTTAAGCGGACGGATCAGGCTGACGTGGCCGGCCGGCTTGATCGCGCTGGGAGCGACCGGCAGTTCGCCGTTCAGGTAGATGGGGTCGGAGATGCGGCCGACGTGCCACAGCTGCAGGACGATCTTGCCGCCATTGGCATGCACCGCCTGGGTGATGTTGCTCCAGCCGCGGATCTGCGCATCCGACCAGATGCCGGGGGTGTTCGGGTAGCCCACGCCCATCGGCGTGACGGCAGTGGCTTCGCTGATGATCAGACCGGCCGAGGCACGCTGTACGTAGTACTCGGCCATCAGCGCGTTGGGCACGCGGTCTTCGTCGGCGCGGCAGCGGGTCAGTGGTGCCATGATGATGCGGTTGTTCAGGTGCAGATCACCGATCTGGATGGGGTCGAACAGTGTGGGCATGGTGGTTTCTCCGAGGGAAAGGTCAAATCAGAGTTGCTGGCCGAGGCGTTCGACGAAAGCCTGGATCAGCTCGTCGTTGCGCTTGAAGACGTGCCACTGGCCGACCTTGCGGCTGGTCACCAGATCGGCGCGTTGCAGGGTGGTCAGGTGGGCGGAAACGGTGGATTGCGAAAGCCCGGTACGCAGGTAGATCTTGCCGGCGCAGACGCCGATCTCCAGCGGATGCTCCTGCTCGGCGAAGTGGCGCTCGGGCTCCTTCAGCCAGTAGAGGATGTCGCGGCGCACGGGGTGGGCGAGGGCCTTGATGATGGTGTCGATGTCCATGGCAGTGTCGGTGTGTATCGTCATGGGGCGAACTTTATATCGTCTCTGGGCGATATACAGATTGATTGTGCCAATAGTCCCCATCAACAGCTTCGATTGTCCTGCTCAGGGCGGTAAGCTCGTGTCATGAACTACCTGGCCCATCTTCATCTTGGCGGCGATGCGCCGCCGCAACTGCTCGGCAGCCTGTATGGCGACTTCGTCAAGGGCCCCCTGGCCGGACGCTGGCCGACTGAGATCGAAGCGGCCATCCGCCTGCACCGGCGTATCGACGCCTTTACCGACAGCCACCCGCTACAGGCGCGCGCGCGTGCCCGGTTTCCCGCCGCGCGGCGCCGCACGGCCGGCATGCTGCTGGATCTGTTCTTCGACCATTGCCTGGCCCGCGATTGGGTCGAGTATGCGGCGCAGCCGCTGGATCATTTCACCCGCGAGGTGTACCGGGTGCTGGCCGCCGAACCGGAGTTGCCGGGACGCCTGGCGCTGATGGCGCCGCGCATGGCGGCGCAGGACTGGCTCGGCAGCTACCGCGAGTTCGCGGTGCTGGAGCAGGTGATCGCCGGCATGCAGCGGCGCCTGTCCAGGCCGCAGTTGCTCGACGGCAGCCTGGCCGAGCTGGAGCGGCTGTACCAGCCGCTCAGCGAGGATTTCCGCGCCTTCTACCCCGAGCTGATCGCCTTCGCCCGTCAGGCGTAGGGCGGGGGTACCCCGCCAGCCCGGCTAACGGCGGGTTGCACCCGCCCTACGGGCCTGTGCATGCAGGCCGAAGCGCCGCACCACCCACTTCTCCAGTTCCGCCGCGCAGAACAGTGCCAGGCCGGCCAGCAGCACGCGCAGCCATTCATCAAAGCTCAGCCCGGTGGAGCCGAACACCTGTTGCAGCGGCGGGGCATAGGTGAACAGCATCTGCAGCACGATGCAGGCGGCGATGGTCAGCAGCACGACCCGATTGCCCAGCAGGCCGTCGCGGCTGAGTACCGAGCCGAAGATGCTGCGGCTGTTGAGCAGATAGAAAATCTCGCACATCACCACGGCATTGACCGCGATGGTGCGGGCGCTCTCCAGGCTGTTGCCACGCTCAAGCTCCCAGAGGAACAGGCCGATGCCGGCGCCGGCGATCAGTACCGACACCATCACCACGCGCCAGACGAAGAAGCCCGATAGCAGCGGCTCGTTGGGCGCCCGTGGCGCGCGTTTCATCAGCCCGCGTTCGGAGGGCTCGAAGGCTAGCGCCAGGCCCAGGGTGCTGGAGGTGACCATGTTGACCCACAGTACCTGTGCCGGGGTCAGTGGCAGCACCACCTGAAAGAGGATGGCGAAGATCACGATCAGCGATTGGCCGCCGTTGGTGGGCAGGGCGAAGAGGATGAATTTCTTCAGGTTGTCGTAGATCGCCCGGCCTTCGCGCACGGCGCCGGCGATGGTGGCGAAGTTGTCGTCGGCCAGCACCACTTCGGCCGCTTCCTTGGCCGCCTCGGTGCCCTTGAGCCCCATGGCCACGCCGACGTCGGCGCGCTTGAGCGCCGGGGCATCGTTGACCCCGTCGCCAGTCATCGCCACCACCTGGCCACTGTCCTGCATGCATTGCACCAGACGCAGCTTGTGCTCGGGGCTGGCGCGGGCGAACACCTCGATGCCGGGCAGTACCTCGCGCAGGCGGCGCTCGTCGAGCAGTTCCAGTTCCGCCCCGGTCATCGCCGGCATGCCGACGCCGATGCCCAGTTGCGCGCCGATGGCGCGGGCGGTTTCTGCGTGATCGCCGGTGATCATCTTCACCCGGATGCCGGCGCGCTGGCATTCGGCGACGGCGGCGATGGCCTCGGCACGCGGCGGGTCGATGATGCCGACCAGTGCCAGCAGGGTCAGGCCGCTTTCCACGTCGGCGAAATTCAGCGTGCGTTGTTCGGCCGTCGCCGGCTTGCTGGCCAGTGCCAGCAGGCGCAGGCCACGCGCGGCCAGGTCGGTGGCCTGGCGGCGCCAGTAGTCGGTATCCAGCGCCTCACTGCTGCCATCGGCGCTGCGCTGGTTGCTGCACATCTCCAGCACGCGCTCGGGAGCGCCCTTGAGATAGATCAAGCCATGGCCGGCGTGGTCATGGTGCAGGGTGGCCATGAAGCGGTGTTCGGACTCGAACGGGATCGCATCGCTGCGCGGCAGTTGCGCGTGCAGGGTCGGACCATCCACACCGCTTTTCAGCGCCAGGGTCAGCAGTGCGCCTTCGGTCGGGTCGCCATGCAGCCGCCAGTGGCCGGCATCATCTTGTTGCAGGCGGGCGTCGTTGCACAACTGCGCGGCGCGGGCGACTTCCAGCAGGGCGGCGTCAGGCTCACACAGCGCACCGTCCTGATGAAAGGCGCCTTCCGGGGCATAGCCCACCCCCGAGACATCGAGGATGCGGCTGGCGCTGACCACACGCTGCACGGTCATTTCGTTGCGGGTCAGGGTGCCGGTCTTGTCCGAGCAGATCACCGTCACCGAACCGAGGGTTTCCACCGCCGGCAGGCGCCGCACGATGGCGTTGTGGCCGGCCATGCGCTGCACGCCGAGGGCCAGGATCACCGTCATGATCGCCGGCAGCCCCTCGGGGATGGCCGAGGCAGTCAGTGCCACCACCATCATGAACATGTCGCCGGGGTTCTGCCCGTGCCAGAGGATGCCGAGGACGAAGGTGGCCAATGCCAGCGCCAGGATGATCACCGCCAGCCAACGGCTGAACTGTTCGATCTGCCGCAGCAGCGGAGTGGACAACGCCTGCACCTGTTGCAGCATGGCGCCGATTCGGCCGAGTTCAGTGTTGGCACCGGTCGCCACCACCACGCCGCTGGCCTGTCCGCTGCTGACCAGGGTGCCGGAATAGGCCATGCAGCGGCGGTCGCCGAGCGCGGCGTCGGCGTTGCAGTGGGCTACGGATTTTTCCACCGGTACCGATTCGCCGGTCAGCGCCGCTTCTTCCACCAGCAGGTTCTTCACACTGATCAGGCGCAGGTCTGCCGGCACCTTGTCGCCGGACGCCAGCAACACGATGTCGCCGGGCACCAGGCGCTCGGCATCGATTTCATGACGTTCACCGCCACGCAGCACCATGGCGTGGGGCGAGAGCATGCTGCGGATGGCGTCCAGCGCGTTCTCTGCCTTGCCTTCCTGGATGAAGCCGATGATCACGTTGATCAGCACCGCGGCGAGGATCACCGAGGTGTCGACCCAATGGCCGAGCAGCGCGGTGATGATGGCGGCCACCAGCATCAGATAGAGCAGCACGTTGTGGAACTGGTAGAGCAGGCGCAGTAGCGGCCCACGGCGTTGCGGCGGCGGCAGGCGGTTGGCACCATGCTGCTGCAGGCGCCGCTGCGCCTCGTCCTGGCTGAGACCGCTGGCGCTGCTGCGCTGCACTTTCAGGGCGTCCTGTGCAGTCAAGGCGTGCCAGGTGTGGTCGGTATATTCTGAGGGGGCATTGCCCATGGGGCGAGTCTCCTGCGGTGTCCGGGCCGTGCTCGCGGGCCAGCGTGCGGCGGGACGGCGAGTGTTGCGGGTTACCCTAAGTGCGCGTTAACGCACAGGAGCTGACCTGCATCAAGGACTGGGGCGTCGGCAGGCGTTTGAATGTAACGCGGTGTTAGGTTCTGTACGAAAAGTGCCTGTGCTTGGTGAAAATGGGGCCGGAATGCTCATCTACAGCTCGTAAACCCGAGTGCGAGCCCAGTCCGGATCTTATCCGTTTTTATGGGGGCGCCATCGGTATCGCCTGATCTTCGCCCGGCGACTTTTCGTACAGACCCTGGAATGCAATGGAGGAAACGAGATGATCAAGATTCTGGTAGCAACCGATCTGTCCGAGCGTTCGGCGCATGCGGTGCAGCGTGCCGTGCAACTGATTCGTCGTCAGGGTGGCGGAGAATGGGGTCTGTTGCATGTGATCGATGATGAGGCCCCTGCCGCCTATGTGCAGCGCCAGGTACAGCAGGCCGAGAGTCTCTTGCAGACCCAGGCCGAACGCCTGGGGGAGCAGGCCGGCAGTGTGCCGCGTGTGATTGTCGGCACGGGCGAAGCGGCCGCGGTGATCGTCGAGAGTGCGCAGGGCATGGGCGCCGATCTGCTGGTGGTGGGGGCGCATCGCAAGTCGACGCTGCGTGACTTCTTTGTCGGCACCACGCTCGAGCGCGTCGTACGCAGCAGTCATCTGCCGGTGCTGCGGGTCAACGGCCCGGTCACCCACGAGTACCGGCATGCCTTGCTGGCGATGGATCTGTCGCGTACCTCGCTGCAGGCATTGAGCCGGGCGCGCGACTTGGGCCTGGTGAGCCTGGATGAACTGCATGTGGCCAGTGCCGTCGAGCCTTTAGCCGCCGGCGCGATCATGGAGCCCGGGATCAGTGCCGAGGTGCTGGAAAACCAGCGCCAACTGCTGCGCCAGCAACTGCAGGAACGCCTGGCGGCGGTCGGCGCGTGCCTGAATGACGAGCGCCTGCTGGTGCAGATCGGCTCACCGGAAGGGGTGATCGGCGAGGCGCTACGCCAGAGTGGCGCGGACCTGCTGGTACTCGGTACCCATGCCCGTGAAGGGGTTTCGCGCTTCTTCCTCGGCAGCGTCGCCAGTCGCCTGCTGGCCTCGCTCGACAGCGACGCGCTGATCGTACCGCCGGCTGACTGAGCGGCTACGACCTGTAGCCTGGATGAACTCCGGGGCACCCTTGGCAAAGCCCCCGGATTGCATCCGGGTTACGCGGTGGATCAGGCGGCTTCGGCTTCGGCTTCGGTCGGCAGCGTGACCGGCGTTTCCAGTTGCAGGGCGCTGGCGATCATGGCCTGGCTGTGCCGGGCCAGTTCGTTACGGCTGCGTGAGGCGCTGGGAATCGGCGCGAGCAGGTGTATCTCCACCTCGCAGGCCGGCTGCGAGAGCAGGCGCAGCAGGTGCGAGAGCATGTCGTCATCGCCGACGAAGGGCGCTACCGGACACGGTTGGCCATCGCGCAAATAACGGATGGCCACTGGTTGCAGCGCCACGCCGCTGTCGATGGCGCTGCTCAGCAGACGGCCATGGAAGGTACGCAGGGCCAGGCCGTCGGTGGTGGTGCCTTCGGGAAATATCAGCAGGTGATGACCCTGCTGCAGATGGCGAGTGAGCTGCTGGCCGACCTGGCTGCTGTCGCCCGCACCGCGGCGGATGAACTGCGTACCACCCTTGTGTGCCAGCCAGCCGGCGACCGGCCAGTCGCGCACCTCCGCCTTGGACAGGAAGGACAGCGGCTGCAGAGCGCCCAACAGCGGAATGTCGGTCCATGACACATGGTTGCTGACCCACAGCATCGGTTGCGTGGGCAGCTCGCCCTCGACCCGCACGCGAAACGGCAGGGCGCCACCCAGGCGTGCCAGGAACCAGCGGGTCAGACGTTGGCGCAGCGGCATCAGGTCATGCCGAACCACCCGCTCGAACAGGCTGACGATGCCGGCCAGCAGGGCGCCAAAGGCGATTACCAGGGCCAGATGAAAGAGGCGCAGGGACAGACGCAGTTTGGCCATTGAGGCCTCCGCTTGAGGACGAGTGGCGGCATTATCCATTGATAGAGTCGTTTGGCGATGCTTGGGGGCATGCTGATGTGTAGGAGCGAGCTCTGCTCATGAATGCTGGACACTCTCGTTCGCGAGCAGAGCTCGCTCCTACAGCCGGGTGTCAGACTGCCGCCTTGAAGTGCCGGGCATAGCGCGGGCACAGCTCGTCGCGCTTGAGCAGGATGAACACGTCGGCCACCTGGAAGTCGCGATCCCAGCAGGGCTCGCCGCAGATCTTCGCGCCCAGGCGCATGTAGGCCTTGAGCAGTGGTGGCATCTCGGCGATGACGTTGCCCGGCAGATCCAGTTGCGGCAGGGGATGTTTGGGCTCGGCACGCAGGTGTTCGGTGCACAGGTAACGTTCGCGCAGACGCTGCATCACGGCATGCGCCTGGATGCCGCCGTCCTGCATGGAGATGCTGGCGCAGCCCATCAGGTAGCGGTAGCCGCCTTCGTTGAGCACCTCGGCCAGTTCGCCCCAGAGCACGGCGATGGTGGCGCCGTTGCGGTAGGCGACATCGACGCAGGTGCGGCCGATTTCCAGTACCGGGCCTTCCAGTTTGGCCAGGCCGTGCAGGGCGAATTCCTCTTCGCTGTAGTAGCGACCGAGACCGGCGGCGGCCTGGTGATCGAGCAGGCGAGTGGTGGCGACCAGTTCACCGCTGTTGAGATCACGCACGCCGATATGGCTGCAGTGAATGTCGTAGTCGTCCATGTCCAGACCCAGTTCGGCGCCGTTGAGCTTGGCATCGAATTCCGCGCTGAATACGCGGTAGCGCAAGGCCTGAGCTTCACGCAGGGCGGCGGGGCCTTGCAGACGTTCGGCCTGCAGACGGCGAGCGGTTTGAGTCATGCCAGATCCTCCGTGTGCCGGCTGAATGCTTGCAGCCGGTCGATCTTGTTGGGCAAGCTCAGGCTAGGTAGCTGCGGTGTCACCACCGTGACGCTTTTTTGATGCTTATATGACGGCGCTCGAAGCGCTGCTGCGAGGAGGCCCGTGATGCCCTGGTCGAGTCTGTTTCAGCCTGTCGAGCGCCTGTCTGCCGAGCAGGGCCTGGAGGACTGGTACGCCCGTCTGCTGACCCGCCTGGGGGATACGCCGCAACCCTTCGAGCTGGCACTGGTGGGCGGCCTGCTGGCGGCCACGCCGGGGTTGGCGTTTCTCGCCGGCTATCAGGCGGCGTTGCGCATGCTGTGGCCGGCGGCGCCCTGGACGGCAGGCGCGCTGTGCGTGACGGAGAACCGCAGCACCCGCCCGGCGGACATGAACACACGTATCGACGGCCTGCAGATCACGGGGCGCAAGGATTTCGTCACCGCTGCCGAATGTGCCGACTGGCTGCTGGTGGCGGCGCGCGAGGAGGACGAGGGGCAGGCGCCGCGTCTGGCTCTGGGCGTGGTACGCCAGGGCGCGCCAGGTGTGCGTATCGAGCCGCTGCCGGCCCTGCCGTTGATGCCGGATATCGGCCATGCGCGACTGCACCTGGAACAGGCCCACGGCGAGCGCCTGGCCGGCGACGGCTGGGGCGACTACGTCAAACCCTTCCGCACCCTGGAAGACGTGCATGTACTTACCGCTGTTGTCGCCTGGCAGTTTGGCGTGGGGCGCGATTGTGCCTGGCCTGAAACGCTGCTATTGCGCCTGCAAGCGCTGCTGGCCGGTTGTGCCGAGGTCGCGCGGCAGGCGCCCGATGCGCCCACCACCCATCTGCTGCTGGCCGGGTTGTTCGCCGAGCAGCAGGCGTTGGCCGTTGAACTGAAGGTGGCCTTTGCCGGCGGGCCTGTGCACTGGGCCGAGCTGTGGCAGCGCGACAAGGGCTTGCTGCGCATCGCCGAGGCGGCACGCAGCAAGCGCCTGGAGAAAGCGCGGCGGATTGTCGCCGGCCGTTGACCCATATCAGTACCCATTGTTGCTTGCGCGCATAAGGTTGCCTCGCGATTCATCTACGAGGTTTCCATGCGCCGCGAGCCCATCGTGCTGTTCGATAACGGCAGCCACCAATGCCTGATGTTCGATGACCTGGTCAGCGGCGAAGGCGTGCAATCCAACCAGTTCCTGATCACCGACAACGAGCAGTACCTGCTGCTCGATCCAGGCGGCGACCTGACCTACACGCCGCTGTCGCTGGAGCTGTCCAAGCATATTCCGGTGCAGGACCTGACCTACATCTTCGCCTCGCACCAGGACCCGGACATCATCGCCTCGCTGGACAAGTGGCTGCTGCACACCCGCGCGCGGGTAATCTGCTCCAAGCTTTGGGCGCGTTTTTTGCCGCACCTGACGGCCAATTACCTGGCGTTGAGCCGTGGCATCAATACCTATGACCGCATCATCGCGCTGCCCGATCGTGGCCAGAGCATCCCGTTGGGCAAATGCACGCTCAAGGCCGTGCCGGCGCACTTCCTGCACTCGGTGGGCAACTTCCAGGTCTATGACCCGGTGAGCAAGATTCTGTTCTCCGGTGACATGGGCGCCTCGCTGGTCGATGATGCCTCGCCGGTGCGTGACTTCGTCAATCACGTGCCCAACATGGAAGGTTTCCATCGTCGCTACATGGCCGGCAACAAGGCCTGTCGCCTGTGGGCGGCGATGGTGCGGCAGATGGATGTGGAAATGATTGTGCCGCAGCACGGCCGGCCCTTCGTCGGCCCGGAAATGATCAGCGCCTTCCTCTACTGGATCGAGAACCTGGAATGCGGTCTCGACCTGATGGGGCCGGAGGATTACCAACTGCCCAAATGAAGGTGAGAGATGGCGTTTTCGTCGCTTCAAGCCGTCATCATGGCCATGCTAGGGTGCGCCACGATTTCTGATCGAGGCCGTCCATGTCCATCTCCTTGCTTCGTCGACTGAGCCTGGCGCTCGGTTTCAGCCTGGCTGCCAGCAATGCCTTGGCGGAAAACTGGCCGCAACCCGACTGGCAGAGCCAACCCCGTATCGAGAGCCCCGCGCTGGCCGAGCTCGAACAGTACGCCTTCCCGAAGCGCGATGACGTCGAGCGTACGGGCGTGCGCACCGATGCGCTGCTGGTGATCCGCGACGGGCAGATCGTTTACGAGCGCTACGCCGAACCGACCACGGCGCGGACCGCGCACCTGACCTGGTCGATGGCCAAGAGCCTGCTCGCCACCACCCTCGGCGTCGCTTACGCCGAGGGGCGCTTCAAGCTCGATGCACCGGCCGCGCAGTACTACCCGGCGATGGCCGAGCACCCGCAGATCAAGATCGGTCACTTGCTCAACTGGGCCTCGGGCCTGGCCTGGGAAGAGGACTACGAGTACGCGCCGCTGAAATCCTCGGTAGTGGCCATGCTCTACACCCGCGGCCGCGCCGACATGGCGGCCTTCACCGCTGCGCATGCGGCGGACGCTGCGCCGGGCACGCGCTTTCGTTATTCCAGTGGCGACAGCAACGTGCTGGCTGCCGCGTTGCGCGGCATGGTCGGCGAGCAGGTTTACGCCGACTATCCCTGGACAGCGCTGTTCGAGCCGCTGGGCATTACCAGCGCGACCTGGGAGCGCGACGCCAGCGGCACCTTCGTTGCGTCGTCCTATGCCTACCTGAGCGCGCGCGACCTGGCCCGTGTCGGCCTGCTGATGCAGCGCGGCGGTCGCTGGGGCGAGCGCCAGTTGCTGCCGGCTGCCTGGGTCGATTTCGTCTCCACGCCTTTCGCTGGCTACCAGCCGCAGTTGGCCAAGTCGGGGGATGCCGTGCCAGGCGGGCATTGGTGGCTCAACGCCGAACTGCCAGGCAGCACGCGGCCCTGGCCGGATGCACCGGCCGATACCATCGCCGCGCTCGGGCATTGGGGGCAGGGGCTGTACGTGATGCCACAAGAAAACCTGCTGGTGGTGCGTTACGCCGATGACCGTGACGGCAGCTTCCAGCACAACGACCTGCTCAAACGCGTGCGTGCAGCCTTCGCCGCGGAGGTGCAGCCATGATCCGTCGCCATCCGATCCGCAGCGCGCTGGTGCTGCTGTTGGTTCTGCTGCTGGCCTGGGCCTGGCCTAATCGCGCCCATCTGGCCGCCTTCCCCGACATCATCGGCGCCTACACGGCCAAGGAATACTGCTCCTGCCGCTATGTCAGCGGCAACCCGGCGGCCTACTGTGAGGGCTATGTGAAGCAGTACGTGCCGATTAGCAGCCTGCTGGATGACGAAAGCGCCAAGCGTGTGACCGCCAGCGGCCTTGGCCGCAACCACAGCGCTGTCTGGCTGGGTGAGCGGCAGGGCTGCCAGTTGCTGCCGAGCAAGTAGGGCGGGTGAAACCCGCCACCTCGGCAGCGGCGGGTTGCACCCGCCCTACGGTTCTGTGCGCGCCGGGCTTTGCAAGGCTCGCGCTGGCGACTATCGTTGCTGCCTGGTCATGCCGTTTTTCGAGTTCTCATGCGCCGTTCGCTTCTCGCCCTGTTGCTTGCCGCTGCCTTGCCCGTCCACGCCGACTGGTACCTGGACAACGAGTCTTCGCGGCTGTCGTTCATCTCCACCCATTCCGGCAGTCAGTCGGAGGTGCATCGCTTTCTCACCCTGCACGGGCAGATCGCCGCCGACGGTCGCGCGCGCCTGCGCGTGGATCTTGACTCGCTGAGCACCGGTGTCCCTCTGCGTGACGAGCGCCTGCGCACCATGTTGTTCGACACTTCACGTCTGCCCGAGGCGCGCATCAGCGCCCAGGTCAACCTGCCGCAACTCACCGACCTGGCACCCGGGGCACAGCTGGAACTGCGACTACCGCTGCAACTGACCCTCAACGAGCGCACGCGTGAGCTGCACAGCGAACTGCTGGTAACGCGGCTGGATGATCACCGCTTCCAGGTGGTGACCCTGGCTCCGCTGGTGTTGCACGCCGAAGACTTCGCCCTGGCCAGTGGCGTCGAGGCGCTGCGCAAGGTCGCTGACCTGCCGGCCATCAGCCTGTCGGTGCCGGTGGGCGCCGTGCTGATCTTCACGGCGCGGTGAGCGTGCACAAGCGCGGCCGCATCTTTCCCTGGCGGGGTGGCAATCGCTTCGAATTGCTGCTGGACGGGCCGGTGTTTTTCCCACGCATGCTGGCGGCCATCGAGGGCGCGCTGCAGCAGGTGGAAATCGAGCTTTACCTGATCGAGGACGGCCGCTGCAGTGAGCGCCTGGTCGATACCCTGTGCCGAGCGGCTGAGCGTGGGGTGAGGGTACGTGGTCTGTTCGATGCCTACGGTTCCGCAGGCCTGGGCATCGCGCTACGTGAGCGCATGCAGACCGCCGGTGTGCAGCTGCGCTGGTACAACCCGGTGCGCTTGCGGCGGGGTATCCGTAACTTTCACCGCGACCACCGCAAGCTGCTGCTGGTGGATCAGCGCCTTGCTTACGTCGGCGGCACTGGTTCTACCGACGAGTTCTGGCTGCCAGACGAGCCCCGCAGCCCCTGGCACGAAGTCATGGTGGAAATGGAAGGGCCGCTGGTGGGCGACTGGCAGCAGTTGTTCGAGCAACTCTGGCTGGCGCGCTTTTCCTGGCGCCCGAGCCATCAGCCGGCCGCGCTGAGCCTGCCCGAATGCCCGCCAGCAGGGATTGGCCTGGGGCGTGTGGCCTATGCTGACGCGGCGCAGCACCGCGACATCCTGCTGTCGCTGCTACGTGCCTTGCGCGGGGCCAAGCAGCGGGTCTGGCTGGCCACACCGTACTTCCTGCCCACCTGGAAAATCCGCCGCGCCCTGCGGCGCGCCGCAGCCCGTGGCGTCGAAGTGCGCCTGCTGCTGGCCGGGCGCCACACCGACCATCCTCCGGTGCGTTTTGCCGGCCAGCGCTACTACCCAAAACTGCTCAGGGCGGGCGTGCGCATCTTCGAATACCAACCGCGCTTCTTGCACCTGAAAATGGTGCTGGTGGACGACTGGGTCAGCGTCGGCTCCTGCAACTTCGACCACTGGAACCTGCGCTTCAACCTCGACGCCAACGTCGAGGCGCTGGATCCGGATTTCACACGGGCAGTGACGGCCAGCTTCATCGAGGACTTCGGCGTCAGCCGCGAGATCACCCTTGATGATTGGCACCAGCGCCCCTGGTGGCGCCGTGCGCAACAGCGCCTGTGGGGTTGGCTGGATCGGCTGGCGGTGAATCTGCTCGATCGCTGGCGTTGAGACAGGCTCGCTCGGAACGCTGAGCGGGCCTGATGGCTTTTAGCCGAGGAAGTAGAACGCGCCGCTGATGACGATGCCCGAGTACAGCAGCATGATCAGGCAGTAGCCCATGATGTCGCGCGCGCCGAGGCCGACGATGCCGAGTAGCGGCAGCGCCCAGAACGGCTGGATCATGTTGGTCCAGGCGTCGCCCCAGGCAATGGCCATGGCGGTGACGGTGGTCGACACACCCAGCGCTTCGGCAGCCGGCAGCATGATCGGCCCTTGCACGGCCCACTGGCCGCCACCGGACGGCACGAACACATTGACCACACCTGCGCTGAGGAAGGCCAGCAGTGGGAAGGTGTCGGCCGAGGACCAGGAGATGAACGCTTCGGTGATCTGCCGGCCGAGGGAAATACCGTCGGCGTTGGCGCCCATCATCATGCCCATGATCCCGGCGTAGAAGGGGAACAGCAGGACGATGCCGCCGATGCCGCGCACGCTCTCGTCCACCGCGCGCATGTAGCGCTCCGGGGTGCCGTGCATCAGCAGGCCGCTGAACAGGAAGATGGCGATGACCACATCCAGGCCAAGCACGAAGCCCTTGGTGGCGAAGTGGTTGAACAGGTAGATACCGGCCATGGCCACCAGTGCCAGACCGAGGATGCGGCTGTCGTCCAGGCGCTGCGCCGGGGTTTCACGAGCCGGCAGTTCCGCGCGCGCTTCCACCAGTTTGGCCGGGTCGGCCACCTTGGCACCCTGGCGCGGATGCATGGCGCGGTTGAGCAGCGGCAGGCCGATGAACAGCAGCGCCACGATGGTCAGGTTCAACGGGCTGAACAGGGTTTCGGTGATGCTCACCGGGTCGGTCAGCACGCCTGCGGTGATGCGCGCCAGATCCGGGCCGCCGGTGGCCATGGACAGCGGAATCGAGCCGGCCAGGCCGCCGTGCCAGACCAGGAAGCCCGAGTAGGCCGAGGCCACCAGCAGCGGGTAATCGACGCCATCGACCTTGCGTGCCAGGGCGCGGGCGAACACCGCGCCGATTACCAGGCCGAAGCCCCAGTTGACCCAGCAACCGACCAGCGCCACCAGGGTGACCATGATGATCGCCTGACCGGGTGTGCGTGCCAGGCCGGCCAGGCGGTCGAGTTGGCGATTGATGATCGGTGCGCTGGCCAGAGCGTGGCCGGTGACGAAGATCAGCGACATCTGCATGGCGAAGCCGAGCAGCGTCCAGAAACCGCTGCTCCAGTGCTGCACCATGGCCGGTAGCGATTGGCCGGTGGAGAAAATACCAGCCAGTAGGACTCCCAGGGTCAGGAGTGCAGAGAACACGAACGGTTAGGGCAGGTACTTCTGTACCAGGCTCACGCTCATGCGGCTGAGGGTATTGAACATGGGGTGATGCCTCTCTCTTATGCTTGTGTAAGGGCTTTACCAGGCATTCAGGGTTGGCTATGCCTGAGGGTTGCAGTGGATATAACAACGCTCGGCCGGGGCCGAACGGTTGGTTGTGTTGCTCCGTAGGGCGGGTGCAACCCGCCGGTTCCGATAGTGGCGGGTTGCACCCGCCCTACGGTTTCGCGCTTTACTCGCGCTCGATGGCCAGGGCCACGCCCTGGCCGCCACCGATGCACAGCGTGGCAAGGCCTTTCTTGGCATCGCGGCGGATCATCTCGTGCAACAGGCTGACCAGCACGCGGCAGCCCGAGGCGCCGATGGGGTGGCCGAGGGCGATGGCGCCGCCGTTGACGTTGACCTTGTCGGCATCCCACCCCAGCTCCTGGCCGACCGACAGCGCCTGGGCGGCGAAGGCTTCATTGGCTTCGATCAGATCCAGGTCAGCCAGGCTCCAGCCAGCTTTTTCCAGGCAACGACGGGTGGCCGAGACCGGGCCGATACCCATGATCGCCGGGTCGACACCGGCGTTGGCATAGCCTTTGATCTTCGCCAGCACGGGCAGACCCAGCGCCTGCGCCTTGGCCGCGCTCATCAGCAGCACGGCAGCGGCGCCGTCGTTGAGGCTGGAGGCGTTGCCGGCGGTGACGCTGCCGTCCTTCTTGAACGCCGGCTTGAGCTTGGCCAGGGATTCGGCGGTGGTGCCGGCGCGCGGCTGCTCGTCACGGGCGAAGGCGACAGGGTCGCCCTTGCGCTGCGCGATCAGCACTGGAGTGATCTCGGCGTCGAAGCGACCGGCCTCGATGGCCGCCACAGCCTTCTGCTGCGACTCGGCGGCGAAGGCGTCCTGGGCTTCACGGCTGATGCCGTACTTTTCCACCAGATTCTCGGCGGTGATGCCCATGTGGTAGTCGTTGAAGGCGTCCCACAGGCCGTCGACGATCATGCTGTCGAGCATCTGCGCGTGGCCCATGCGCAGGCCGGTGCGGGCCTTGGGCAGCACGTAGGGGGCCAGGCTCATGTTCTCCATGCCGCCGGCGATGATGACCTCGGCATCGCCGCAGCGAATGGCCTGGGCAGCCAGGTGCAGGGCTTTCAAGCCCGAGCCGCAGACCTTGTTCAGGGTCATGGCCGGTACGGCATGGGGCAGGCCGGCGCGGATAACGGCCTGACGTGCGGGGTTCTGACCAGAACCTGCAGTGAGTACTTGGCCGAGGATCACTTCATCGACCTGGGCCGCGTCGAGGCCGGTCTGCTCGAGCAGGCGCTTGATGACGATGGCGCCGAGTTCCGGCGCGGGTATATCGGCCAGGCTGCCCTGGAAGCTGCCGATGGCGGTGCGGGTGGCGGCAACGATGACGACGTCTTGCATGGGAAATCCTCTGGGTGCGGTAGGGCGGAAAAAGCTTCGCGGATGAATCCGTTCCTACAGGGTGTAGGACATAGTCAAAAAACGCTCTGTAGGCGCCGTGCGTGGTGGCGCCTACAGAACGGTAGACAACTTAGAAGCTCATTTCCGGTACGTGTTCGGGAACGATCAGCTTGCCGGCGGTCTTGGCCACGATTTCCTCGACGCTCACGCCCGGTGCGCGCTCGCGCAGGATGAAGGCGTTGTCCTCGATCTCCAGGTAGGCCAGGTCGGTCAGCACCTTGCGGATGCAGCCGCAGCCGGTCAGCGGCAGGCTGCAATGCTCCAGCAGCTTGGATTCGCCGTCCTTGGAGGCATGGGTCATGGTGACGATGATGTTGTCGGCACCGGCCACCAGGTCCATGGCGCCGCCCATGCCCTTGACCAGCTTGCCGGGGATCATCCAGGAAGCGATGTTGCCGCGCACGTCCACCTCGAAGGCGCCGAGCACGGTGAGGTCGACGTGGCCGCCACGGATCATGGCGAAGGATTGCGACGAGTCGAAGATCGCCGCGCCCTTGATTGCGGTGACGGTCTGCTTGCCGGCGTTGATCATGTCGGCGTCCACTTCCTCTTCGGTGGGGAAGGCGCCCATGCCGAGCAGACCGTTCTCCGACTGCAGCATCACCTGCATACCCTCAGGCACGTAGTTGGCCACCAGGGTGGGGATGCCGATGCCGAGGTTGACGTAGAAGCCGTCCTGCAACTCGCGGGCGACGCGCTGAGCCATTTGTTCACGGGTAAGAGCCATGGTCTTTCTCCTCAGGCGCGCAGCGTGCGTTTTTCGATGCGTTTCTCGAAGCTGCCGCAGATCAGCCGGTCGACGTAGATGCCGGGGGTGTGAATCTGCGTCGGGTCGAGTT
>Ga0247725_1000404_pt1 | contig 34077 bp, 35 predicted proteins | sample OKSTACKMCFT3sol_FD_183021 | JGI IMG/M metagenome (GOLD analysis project Ga0247725, IMG submission 183021) | Subsurface sediment microbial communities from gas well in Oklahoma, United States - OK STACK MC-FT3-sol | ecosystem: Environmental > Terrestrial > Deep subsurface > Rock core/Sediment...
CCCCTGCCCCTGCCCCTGCCCCTGCCCCTGCCCCTGTTGGAATAGCTCCATCAGTCACTGGCTGTGTGGCTTCCCCCTTTTTCTTCTTCGGCTCAACACCCTTGACCGCCGCTTGAGATACAGCCTTCTGCAATTGCTCAGTGATGCTGGGCTGGCGTAATGTATCAGAGAGACCTTGAGCGTACTCGTCAAGGATCTCAGCTAAGCGAGTATCAATGTCACCTAGAGGTGCGGAAACGACAACCGGAGTTGTCAGGGCAGCACGGTAGGCTTGCCCCCTCTCCTGATAGCCTGCCCCCGCAACATTGGCCGCAGGAGCCGAGAGGACGGGGATGATGATCACCTGTGTTAACTCTGCCGAGCCGGACACTTGAAGGTTGAATTGACTCACCCCGAGGCGAGTGGAAAGGCATTCAATCAGGGGCTGGAACATGGAAATTTCTCCGGTCTGTTTCTTTATTCAGTGGACTTAGGTTAACCCGATACCGGATGATGCAAGGGGGCATAGCGATTAGTTTGCCCCCCAATAGAACGACAAAAGCAAGCTGTCAGATAACATCAAGCCTTAACTTGGGCCAACACCTGCAATGCAGTAATGTCAGTTTCAGAACGCATGAGAACCGCACTATTCTGCTCCGAGGTATCGATGGTCAGATTGACTATTGCGCCGGACAATCCGCGCAGAGCATCGACGAGATAACCAACATTGAAGATGGCCGATACCCTCTCTAAGCCTAACGGCATCTTACAGGGGACGATCTCGGTCGCCCCCTCGTCGCTCCCTTCGTTCTTCGAGCTGATAGTGATCTCCCCAGCTTGGACTTGGAAACGCACAGTTTGTTTGCGACCATCAGCCAAAATCTTGGCTCTCTCAAGGCATGAAATGAAATATTCCCGATCTACCCCTAGGTCAGCCCAGCCATGACCAGAGGGATTCGGGATAACACGCTGCCAGTTGGGGTACTTTCCTTCCAGCAGGCTGAATTGTAGTTTCCAACCATGTACCGGACAGATGATGGCAAGGCGTGAAGCATCAAAGAGAACTACCAGCTCACACCCCATCTTTGTCATTGAAATTATTTGCTGCACTTGTTGTTTAGGGATCAACAACTGATGCCCCCGCACATCACCGCTAATACTGCTGATAGGGAACTCCCCTTTAGCCAGCCGCAATCCATCAGATGCCACAACTACGGCCCTCGTATCGTCCAGCTCAACGCAAATGGAATTGAGCGTTGGGCGGCAATCATTAGCCGGAGCCATACGGTTTAGACGGGTCAGGGTGGGAAGCAGATCGCTACTTTGGATGGAAAAGCGAGAGGTGTTATTACAAATCTCTGGCTGAGGGAACTCGTCTGCTGATAAGCACACTAACTGGAATCGGCTACGCCCTGCTTGAACAACGCCTGATAATTTATTGCCGTCAGAGGAAAACTTGACAGTTGCGGTTGCATCAACGGGCATCGAGTGAACGATGGCATTGAATTTTGCCGCATCAACGCAGATAGAGCCCGTGCCGCTGAACGAATCCATTTTCGTCATGCGGGTAGCAAAGAAACCACCATTCGTGGCTTGAACTGACAGAACGCCGTTCTCTGCTATTTGCAGTAGAAGGTATTTATGAATCGGTGCAATGCTCCCTTTTGCATGAGCTGCAACGAAGGTGATTGCGTCGGTAAAAGATGAACTGGATTTAAAGGTAAATTCCATCATAACGGTTGTCTCCTTGGTGCGTGGAGTCAACTTACGCTGTTACTTGATAATGCAAGTGCCCATCAGGTAGGTCACCTTGCAGAAATACTCTGATGGATTGGAGTAAGGGAAGAAAACAAAACCTACAATTGTACCGGACCGGATGAACTGAGCATATTGTCACCCTTGCGAATCCTAGCAGATTACAACCCCGCTAGAGGGCTACCAGGAACAGGACATATAGTGGAATAAGCATAGGGGATCATAAAGGGGTGTTCCCCCGCCTACTAAGCGGGGGAGGGGAGAGGGACTATTCAAACCCCTTAAAGTAAAAGCTGGGGGCGTAGCCTGACCAACTGAACTCAAAGGAGCCAACTGTCTTGATAAGATCGCCTTTGTTCATACCGATAAGCTTTTTCAGTGCCTTGGCATCGTGGGCAGCCTCATAGGCAGTCAAGAAGCCGGACTCCTTCAAGATGAAGGTGATTGTATCTGTCGTGTAACTTTTCAGTCGCTCGGGTGTGGGAACCCATTGGGCTATAGCCTTCTCCTTAGCGTTAGGAGCGTGGGGGAGAGTGGCCATCATAACGTCCACCATCGGGCAGTAGCCGGTGCCGTCCAAACGCTCGACGATAAAGCTCATGGTACTGGCGATCTCGCTTCGCAACGCCTCAATACTTTTGCTGCTATCAGCAATGGTATCCGGCAGGGCGCGTCCAAAGGTTGCTTTGCCAGCAACGGACAAAAGGCTCGACAAAACAACTGATAGTTGGAAACGCTGTGAAGCCTCTGCGTCGCTTCCCCACGCCTCAACGGCTGCGCGTCTTAGCATTATCTTGTGGTCTGCAACCACCGAACTACTCAAAGAGGTAGCGGGATCACTATCGGCAGCCTTTCTTTTGGGCACATTGGGAGCCTGCTTATTCCCGTCATCCAATTGCAAGGGTTGGGCTGCATTGGTGAGAGCGGGATCAATCCCCGCCGCCCAGTTCGCCTGTTCAGTGATTTCTGCAGCTTCCGCCACTGCATCACAGTGCTTCGCAACACACGTTTTGAAGCAATCTGGGTCGGTACAACGATCTTCGAGCACATCACCTGCGGTATCAATGCGGTCATCGAGCAATGCAACACGCTTCGAGCAAGGTAAACAGCCATCAAACATCTGCTCTGCGCCAACGGTGTCATGGCTTACATGGTTAATCGAACCTTGGGACACTTCGGATAGAACAATGATGGTGCCGTAACGCTCGGCGAGTTCGCCCTTGCGGGCCGCAACCATAGCTGCAGTTTTTTGTTTAAAGCACACAAGATTCCGGCAAACAGCCCCGTCAACAACAGCGAACTCATTAAACAGGCTGGATTGTTGCTGGCTGTTGTGAATGCAGGAGGCGCAATCTCCTACATCAAAACGCGCAGAGGAAATCGGTGCCGAGGCTTTACCAAGCAAGGCTTTGAGCGCATCCACGCTAAGGCTTTTCTCAGTAATTGAGGGCAACAGAGCGTTCTGCGCCTCAGCACTGATACCTGCGAGCAAATCGGCATGGCGAAGTGAAACCAATTTGGCTGAGATTGCATCAAGCACTGCCGGAGTGCAGCGAGTAAGATGCAGGCGCTGTTTGAGGCGACCCAGCGACCAACCGAGTTGCTTACGGGCTTCTTCGTAATCACCATTGCATAGAGCTAGTGCCGTTTGTGCTGCGTGGGCTTCATCAACCGGCCCCATGTCTTCCCGCTGCAGGTTCTCCATCATGCCAATAGCAACGCCTTCTGAGTCACTGCAATTGACGACAAGGGCGGGGAGCGGGCAACCCACAATTTTGGCGGCATCCCAACGGCCATATCCTGCTAACAGCTCGAAAACACCTGCCACTTCTGGATGGGGGCGAACCGTCACCGATTGGATGATCCCGCGCAGCCTTACATCAGCGAGAAAATCCGTCCACTTGGTATTGTTGCGGCTGCCGCGACGGACGTTGCCCCAGGGGGCTGCGACTACCTGATCAACAGTGAGCATCACCAAAGAATCATCCGTGTGGTTGGAGGCGCCTTGTTTCAATGCGTTCATGTTCATAACCCCATTCTGGTTTCAATGGGGTTATGATCCCACGGCATCGGTCAATGCAAGGGAGGGCAAACCAATAATCATTAGTTGGGGCTATCAAATAGCAGACGAATATCTTTCGTCAATGAACAACCCCCCTGTCAGCAGGTGGGGGGGTACATCATTCCTCAAGCGGCCATTTGATTTACTGAATGTGTGGCTGAATCTGCCAATTCCTTTTCAAGTTGCCGCAAAAATGGGATCAGTTCATCAAGCTCTGCTTGGGCGCTGAATGGCTTCGCTGCCTCAGTGCGATAGTCGGTAGCGTTCTTTGTCCAAGTAGCCATTTGGGCCGTGGCTATGTTTGGTAAGCGCGGCAAGGTATCGACGAGCACGACAAAGGCGGCCATCACAGCGTTAATGCTATTGCGCTCTAAATTTCTCAGCTCGTAGTGATGACCAGAGGGGCCGCGAACTGTGAACTCGGTGGCGAAGCACAACTTGGCGAAATACGGCTTTTCATAGACCAGAGTAGCCCCCCGGTAAGTAGCCATGTCGTGTTGACTGCCAATATCTGCACGGTAGTTCAGTCTGCCATATTTTGAACCGACAGCCGGGGCGGCGGCGGTTATGTTTAGACGATCTGTAGCCGTCGAATCCACCCCCATTTTTTCATATGTCACACCATCCACAGTGATCAACAACTCATCCGCCGTGGCCGCAATGTTAGCTGCATCGGCTCGAATCATCTGTATTTTGGTCGCCAAGGTTGCGCTTCTTTGCTCAAGGGATTGTGCCTGGTCGTCCAATCTGACGCGATTCCGGAACCAGTTATTCCGGGCTGCCTCAAGCTTTCGCAGCTTTGCTTTGCCTTTGACATGAGCCAGGATTCGCGGGTCATCGGCTACGATGGCGCTTAACTCGGCATAATCAATCGCTTCATTTTGCTCTGTGTAGTGCCGGACTGAGCTATCGAGTTGACGGAAACGGCTGATAAAGCGCTGCTTGGTGTTGAGCAAACCCAGTTGCCAAGCATCAAGACAGCGACGGGTGATTGGCACGACAATATCAATGGTGAACTCGGGGTCATTCGCCCATAACAGATTGCCTTGGCGCTCAATGCGGCCAGCTCGTTGCGCCAAATCACCGGGCCGATATGGGAGATCGAAGTGAACCAACGAAACCAAACGCCGGTTGATATTGAGCCCAGAGCCTGCCAGTTCAGTAGAGCCAAGCAAAATTCGGATCTGCCCCTCATTCATCATGTCACGCAACGCTTCCTTTCTGGTGTCCGTCCGGTAATCGTGGATCACTGCGATCTCGTTGCGGGGGACGCCACCCTCAACCAATTTTTCTACCAGCTCATCGTAGAGGCTGAATGAACTGCAGACCATGGCGGTAAGTTCGAGTTCGTCTAGGCCTTCAATACGCTCTAACGCTTCTTCATCACCCTGCCTAGCAAGGTTGAATATTGCCGCCCACTCTTTCGAAGCTCCGGCACGATGGCGAGCGGGAATGCTGCGATCCATGAAGACCATCTGAGTACCGCGAACGCTAGTTGTCGTTTGATATTTTTCGAGCAGGTAGCGCACTACGGTATTAATTTTGCTGTCCTGGTAGTCCGGTGCGTCTGGGTACACAAGCCGAGCATCGAGAGAGAGCATTCGCCCCCGGTTGAGCAGTTTAAGGGGGTTGTTCTCCCGGTTATCGACTCGAGAATATGCACTGACGATTTCGGCGAAGCCGTTTTCCTGGTGCTCATTGGGTTCAATCACCAGCTCGATGATCTTGCCCCCTGTGAGGGGAGGTATAGCACTGCGGCCATCAGCTAGTTTTGGCAAGACATTAGGCAACTGCTCAGAAGTAACTACATCAGCGAAGCTTGAGTAGATAGCTTGAAGCTCTGTCAAATTTGTGAATGTACTAATTCGAGTTCTCATCTTGTAGCCGCGCCCGGACGCCGCCAATTCATAATCTGTCACTGGCTGGGCGAAAACGGCACTGAATGCGTCAAAGTGGGTCAGCTTTGCTGACTGAGTAAAATCTTCGGCCATCACTCGCAGATGTCGATGTGCTTCCACAACGGAGTTGAGGATTGGTGTTCCGGTAGCCTCAACATATCGCCCACCGGCACGCAGAACAGCACGGCTTTTGATAAATAGATCAAAGGCACGCTTACTGCCTGATGCCTGGCCCATGCCGGCAACGCTTTGCAGGGATGAAGAATAACTTAGGTTCTTACCGAATTGGCTCTCATCAATGATTAGAGTTGTGATCCTTAGGTCAGCAAAGTCGAGCATTTCATCAGTGCGTTTGTTCACCAGTTCTTCGAGTTCTGCTTCTTTGCGCTGGATCCGCGTCTGCATCCGGCGTACAGATAACCGCTCATTTTTCAGCTCCGACAAACACCGGTGAAGATCATCAATCTCTGCTTCCAACATTTCTACTAAGAGATCGTGAGGGGCTGGGATTAGCCCGAACACACTCAGCGGGATGATGCATAGATCGAAGTCTGTCATTGCAAGGCGGGCTAAGGCTGTGCGGCGTGTGGCCGGGGTCATCATCGTTTTATCGAGCACAAAGATGTTCATGCCAGGGAAAATAAATTGTGCAGCGGTGGCATGCTGAGCAACAAGATGATTAGGCGCGACCAGCACTACACGCTCATATTTATTAATGCGTCTTAGTTCGCTTGCCGCGCCAATCATTGTGAACGTTTTTCCGGCGCCGACAGCGTGATCGATCAAAGTGCACGACTCATGAATGACCCGAGCAATGGCGTTTCTCTGTGTGTGATATAGGTCTACTGCACTACCAGCTAAAGGCAGGCGTGAGCCATTATATTTTGGGGCAACAAAGCCGTTGAAATGTGCGTTATAAGCAAGCTCAATTTCGTTGCGGCGTTCGGAATCATCCAGCACCCACGACTCCCAGGCCGCCTTAATTTCCTCTGCTTTGTGTTGGGCGGCCATTGTTTCGTCCGGGTTCGGAACAGTCGTATTAGATATGCTCGGATGTGGATCGCGTACCTCAATCGCGCGATTGTTCAAAAGCGCAATGAGCAAGGTGGTCATATCGCGGCGCTGCGTACCCCATTCAGAGGTTAAGACGGTTTGAGGAAGAGAGCCATGCGAAACATGATACTCGTTGTCGATAAGGGTAACTTGTGCATTCAATTTGGGCTGATCGACCAGATGGCGGATAAAATCGGCGTGGAAATGGTTAGGCAGCCAACGGGAGTTCATCGGTGCAAAAATGTCTACCGCCTTGATGGGGGAGGGCATGACTCGCTGCAGTTTGGCAACATTGATAGCAAACAGAGGGTCGGATTCGGCCGCTCCTTGTGCAGCCTCAATCTTGCTGGGGATGTAACCTGAAAGGTACTTTGCAGCAATGACCAGGTTGCCACTATCTGGTTCGGCAAATGCCAGAGATTGTTCGGCCAACTGATGCAAAAGTTCTTGGTCTGTCCCTTTAAAGCCGACCAGATCCCGAACGTATGAAAGATCGACCTCACCCTTGTAGCTCACGGAAATTAGCACGGCGTCGGCAAGGTTCGCGGCATAGCTGGGAGTGATCAACGGAGTGATTGCGCGGCGGGTGAACAGATCCCCCTTACTCCATTGCTCTTTACGCTCTGCGATGCCCTCCTTTTCGGCAACCGTGGTACTGATCGGTGCGATGTAGTCCAGCTCGAGAGCACGTAAGCGGTAATACCACGGATCTTCCCCAAGTACAGATTTGTTTTTTGAGGCGTGGAACGGACCGAAGTCGGCAGTAAAGCGGTCATAGGTTGCATTAAGATCAGCCCTAATAGCTCGCAAGCTGGTGTCTGGCGCATTGCTTTGCTCTGCGTTGATGAGTGATGCCAAGACCCTCTTAACTCTCAGCATGGCCGATACACGCAGCCTATCCTTGGCTGATTTAAACTCGCACTGTTGGAACGTGGGCACCTTAGCCCCGTTTTCATCAACATGATCTGCCACTCGACGCATCAGCTCGCCCGCCGGAGTTTGGCAAAACTCATATGGCCCAACATCGCTCATACCAGCGGGGGCAGAAATGACGCCTTTCCTTGCAACTGGAACCGTAGACTTACGGTAAAATAAGGGGTTGGAAGTCTGGATATCGAGGATTTCAGTTACAACACTCGCAAGATCACGGCCAGGGTCTGCAACGTTGCAAGACACATTGAAGGTGCTAGGAGCTGAGATTTTGCCGGCGACGAGTTCAGGACGATCCACAAACAAGCGATTCACACGATATGCCGAGCCTGCTTCGTCGTTGACCTCTACGGTGTCGATCCATGAAGGGTTTTCTTCCGGGTGCTGGCAGGCTTGAAAGACCAGAATATCGGTAACAACGTTGGCTCCTTCACCCTTGAACACCGAATTCGGCAGACGACAGGCTGCAACCAAATTTCCCCTGGCCGAGAGAGATAGCCGCGCATCGTTATCTTTCGAGTCCATTACCCAGCTTGATACGACAACAGCCATTAGCCCGCCGTGGTGCAGTTCGCTCAACCCCCTAATCAGAAAGTAGGCATGTAGTGGAAGAGTGCCAAATGCTCTATCCCTGGCAGGAACAGAGCAGTATGGCGGGTTTCCAATAACTAGGGAAAAGTCGCCACTATTCGGGAGCTTTACTTGCTCGAACGGCTGATTGACATAGATCTTGGCTGCAGGGTTCAGCAGGCGGGCGATAGTCCCTGTCAGGCCATCCAGCTCAACAGCAAAGGATTTCATCGCTGAAAGAGTCGCTGGGCGCCCCGCCAAAAATTTACCTGAGCCTGTAGCGAAATCGAGTAATAGACCTTCCTGCACACCCAGGCGTGCCACGGCACGATACATGGCATCAATAATCCATTCGGAGGTGTAATAGGAGGTCAATACAGATGCTTCCAACGCAGCGAATTCTGCTTGAGTGACTAGCGATTTCAATTCGGCATGCTGGGGGTGTTCTGGCTCAAAGAGTCCTGATAGTTGACCCCATCCGGTATACTGAGTAAGGACATCACGCTCGACGTCAGATACAGCCAGCGAGCCATCAGCCAAGCAGCGCTTTACAATTTTGATCGCTTCAATATTGCACCTGATTTTTTGGGACACCGTTTTTGCGATGACGGTTGTTTTGTGCCCTGAAAGGGGAGGGCAGAACAAGTAATCAAGGAAAGCCGTTGCGTTCAAAAAGGACATTTATAGCACCCGTAGACGATTTTTTTGCTTACTTCGATCATCCCCCAGATCTTCGCAATGCAACTGGCGCCATGAGCGCACTGACGGGCAAATCCATTCCGTCAGCAAGTTGCAGGTATTCACTGGCGAGCCCGCCAGTCACAGCCTCCTGAACACACGCCTGATTAGCCCCCAGTTCTGATTGGTGTTGGCCTGCACTATCAATGTGCTCGCGGTACAGCAAGTGGCCCGGAAGATCTCACTCGTGTGCTAGGCCCAGGCTTTTGTCTGTGTGCATGCTGAATTCGGGCCTCTGTGCTACGGCGTCTTTCAAGGCACCCCCTGAGCGGCTAGCGTCGGGGCTGGTGACCTGGTGTGGGATGCCTACTGGTTGATTTCAGGGAAGGGGGCACCAGTGAGCTTGTGCGAAGTGTTCAACGGATCCTGGGTCGGTGCAGGTGTTTAGTGGGGCCTGCAATGGTGGTGGCGGGATCTAGTTGGTGTGCTTGCCGAGTTCTGGACCCAGTACCCTTGAAGGACCAGATGTTACGGACCCCTGGCCACAGTGGATTCGGCGTCCTGGGAGACCTGCACCGGTGCCGGTGAGCGGAGGGGCCTGGGGATGGTTGTGGGCTTTTGTCGGTGTGCATGCCGATCTCGGGACCCAGGGCTCCGGTTTAGCTCGCTTCGGCCGAGAGGAGGGGAGGGATCTGACATGCCTTGGGCCGCTGTGAGCTCAGCGTCCAAGGGGGCACGCCGGTACCACTGAGCTGGTACGTAGGTTCAGAGTGGTTAGGGCTGGTTCCGGAGGTCAGGTGTATAGTTCGGCGCTGCTAGCACTGTAGGTGGAAGCGAGCTGCCGACCGGCTTGATATTTGGGGTCGACACGGCTGGTGACCTGAGGGCCCTTGCCGGGGTGAATGTAGAGTTCGGGAACCTTTATCCGATGGTGCTTACTGCGCCTCCAGAGCGGCCAGCTCTGGTGTCATTGATCTGGTGCACGGAGCTAAGAACGACCTCAACCAGTGATATGGATTAGCATCCAGTGGCTGCAGGTGGCAATGGACCACCGAGCTAATCGATGTTCAGCGTTTACGCTGCCGGTGTGGTAGGGCTGGATCGCCCCGGACCTGTGCCGAGCTGGTTGAGAGATCAAGTCCACAGCGTCCGGCGAAGTCGGCGGCCTGAATACCTGTGTTGAAGGGGCGGCCGCCTTGCATTGGTAAAACCAGTGGGAGAATTAGCACTGAGAAACTGATGGCCATTGTGTGAAAACCACACAATGCCGGCACAAGTAGAGTGTGCATCTTTACAAAGAACCGGCAATGTCGAAGATACGTGAAAGGGGAGACCACCGGCTCCTTACGCGAAAGCAAGCTGATTGGAAAGCAAGGAATCAAAGACCATGGAAATGACATTTACAGCATTGATAGCACTTGGTGTGAGCTGGTCGGCCGGTGCCGTTCTTGAGGTGTCATCACATGACGCGGATGTGCGGAAGATGGTTCTTGATGATATAGCCGAGGATGGCGACAAGCAGTTTATTGAAGCTCTCGGCGCTGGTTTGTCGAAGTCCGGCCTTATCAAGGTTCATGCCGAACTGGTAGGCTGGCCGAGCGAGTATGAGACGAGCGAGTACAGGCTGATCAGCGCCACTACAGTATTGGCTCCCGAGCTGGCTAACGTCATGGCGGCTGATATGCTCGCAGCAACAAGCAACTGATCGAGGGAAAATGGGGTTGAACTTTAAACAATATGGTAAACCAACATCGGTTAGAAATTTAGGCATAAGGTTACATCCGATAGCTGGATTGATAGTTCTTATTGCGATATTTTCTTTGATTGTTTTGGTCGATATATCAATTAGATATGAGAGTTTATGCTTGACCTTTCTATGCGTGTTTTTGGCAGGCGTAGTGATGGGGGTGGTGGCCATTGGAACATCTAGAGCCTGGTGTAAAGAACCCACAAATGACATTGAGTGATGATTACTTGGGAAAAACGATGAATATTCTGCAAGCGGGTAGCAAAGAAGTTGCACTTAAGCTGATTGAAGGTCAGGCCGCCCGCATCGTTGAACTGGATTACGCCGATGGTGCCATAGACCAGTTTGAGCTGGGTCGGTTGGGACGAAAATGCGGAGTAGCCGTGTTGCACCGCGGGCAAGAAGTGATCATTGTTCAAAGCATCCGAGCCTTACGTGATGGGCTCAAATCTGAAAAAGATACGTACCGGCAACGCCATCTCTATTGCATGTTTGACCTCGCAGCTTGCCTACCAGAGGAGGTGAAGTGGGTTGAATCGAGGGCTGCGTTCTTAGGGGACTGCATTCTTCGTGGTGAGCTGCTGGAGACTCCATATAACGCGCAGTCGTGGGCTCATTAAGCCCGTCATATTGAGGTAAAGGAACCGTGAGCGACCGACTCCCTAAAGGACTCTCCTTTAAGGCCGCAACAGGCCAGTGGCAGGCGCAGTACAATGGGCTGCGGGTTACTTACAACACTGCCCGCTATGGAGACATTGCTGAGGGCTTGGCTCGTCGTGCGCTGGAACGGATGCTGGCCGGGAATTTTGACCAAGTAGCAGATGATCTACTTCTCAAGTATTCATGGCGCATGGACGATGCAGCCAAGCAGTTGGGCCTATCGCTTGGCCAGCTTCGACAGTGGATACTGACGGGCACAGTTAACGGTAAGGAAATTCGATCACCCAAACGTGATGTTCAAGGGGTAGATCGGATCAGCGGATATGAGCTAATGATGGCGCAAGAACGTTTGCGGCTTGAGTAAGAGGGAATACGGCATGGCTGAACAGAACTGCGGTTGTTGTGGGGCGAAGCTAGAGCCCCGGAATGGGCCGGATACCCTGAGTGGGGAGACATGGGCGCACCCTGTTGCAGAATGTCCCTGGTCAAATTGGGAGGGGCTGACGATGGCTCAGGTTGTGGCGCTGGGCCGGATTACCACGTTGCAGAATTTGACTTTCAGGCTGGCCGAAGATCTGGATTATCTGGCCGAGAGCACCGAACTAGACGACTCTGATCGCCGCCATATCGAAGAAATGCAGCAGCTGATTTCGGATACCCAAGTCGAAGTTGGTAAGTAAGAGAAAAACACCAATGAAGATCAAGCAAATGGCGCTTGGCTCCGTTGTACTGGCGTCTTGGCCGAGTGCAGAAACCCGGCAGAACGCTTTGCCGACCGAATGGATAACAGTATTTGCCTTGCCCTTACGTAGGCTTATCGACGACTGTTGTAGGCCTTGCAGCAGGCTGGTGAGTCAATGCAGGAGGCAGGTAAGGCCATTGAACCTCAACGCCCTATCGTCACCAACTGCGTCAAGATGCTGCCGGGCACCGCGCTGATCACCACTTATTGAAATTGGAAAAACCTAATCCGCCCCTTGAGGCGGATTTTTATTATCCGTTACTGCGCCCGGCGGGTCTGTGCTGCCGGTGCCATAGGTGGCTGCGGGCCTCCGCGGTCCCGGCGCCGAGGGTGGCCACTGCTGGCGGGGTGGATCCGGTACTGCGTCCGGTGGGTCTGTGCTGCAGGTGGCCCCGGGCCGCTGCGTGCTCCACGCCCTGGGTGGCCACTGCTGGCGGTGGGATCTGGCGCAGTGTCCGGTGTTGCCGGTGCAGCAGGTGGCCCCGGGCTGCTGCGAGCTTGTCGCCCAGGTTGGCCACTGCAGGCGGTGGGATCTGGCGCTGTGTCCGGTGTTGCCGGTGCCGTAGGTGGCTGCGGGCCACCGCGGTCCCGGCGCCGAGGGTGGCCACTGCTGGCAGGGTGGATCCGGTACTGCGTCCGGTGGGTCGGTGCTGCAGGTAGCTCCGTACAGATGCAAGCTCGTCGCCCTGGTTGGCCACTGCTGGCGGTGGGATCTGGCACAGTGTCCGGTGTTGCCGGTGCCGTAGGTGGCTGCGGACCTCCGCGGTCCTGGCGCCGAGGGTGGCCAACGCCGGCGGGGTGGATCCGGCACTGCGTCCGGTGGGTCGGTGCTGCAGGTAGCTCCGTACAGCTGCGAGCCGGCGCCCTGGGTGGCCACTGCTGGCGGGGTGATCAGGTACTGCACCAGTTGGGTCGGTGTAGCCGGTGGCCCCGGGCAGTTGCGAGCCGGCGCCCAGGGTGGCCATCGACCGGGTGGGGGTCGGTGCACCAGGTGGCTGCGGGCCTCCGCGGTCCCGCCGGCGGGGTGTATCAGGTAATGCATCCGGCGGGTCTGTGCTTCCGGTGGCCTCAGGCCACTGCGAGCTCAACGCCCTGGGTGGCCACTGCCGGCTGGGTGATCAGGTGCTGCGCCAGTTGGGTCGGTGTAGCCGGTGGCCCCGGGCAGTTGCGAGCCGGCACCCAGGGGGCCACAGCCGGCGGGTGATCCGGAACTGCATCCGGCGGGTCTGTGCGCCCCGTGTTGCCGGTGCAGCAAGTGGCCCCTGGACGCCGCGGTCTCAGCGCTCAGGTTGGTCACTGCCGGTGGGGTGGTGCCGGTACTGGGTCCGGCGGGTCTGTGCTGCCGGTGGCCTCGGGTCGCTGCGGTTTCGGGCAGAGGTTACCCAGCGGTGGCGGGGTGACCCGGCGCTTCGCCTAGTGGGAAGGAGTAGCAGGTGGCCCTGGGCCGCTGGGAGTCCGACGACCAGGGTGACCACAGCCGGCGTGTGATTCGGTGTTTCGCCCGGTGGGAAGGAGTAACAGGTGGTACTGGGCTACTGCGAGATCGTCACCCAAAGTAGCCGTCGACCGGGTGGGAGGCCGGTGCAGCGTCCTGCGGGCCGCCGAAGTCTCGGTGCCCAGGTTGGCCATTGCCAGCGGGGGATCCTGTACTGCGTCCGGTGGGTTAGTGCTGCAGGTGGCCCTGGGCTGCTGCGAGCTCGTCGCCCAGGTTGGCCATTGCCGGCGGGGGATCCGTTACTGCGTCTGTTGGGTCTGTGCTGCAGGTGGTCCCGGGTCGCTGCGAGCTCGACGCCCAAGGTGGCCAGTGCCGGCAGGGTGATCAGGTGCTGCGCCAGTTGGGCCGCCGAGCTCTCGGTGCCAGGGTGGCGACAGCTGGCGGGGGGATCTGGCGCAGTGTCCGGTGTTGCCGGTGCCGTAGGTGGCTGCGGGCCTCCGCGGTCCCGGCGTCTAGGTTGGCTGTGGATCCGGTACTGCGTCCGGTGGGTCAGTGCTGCAGGTGGCCCCGGGCTGCTGCGAGCTCGTCGCCAAGGTTGGCCACTGCCGGCGGGGTTGTGTCGGTACTGGGTCCGGCGGGTCTGTGCATCAGGCGGCCCCGGGCTGCTGCGAGCTCGTCGCCAAGGTTGGCCACTGCCGGCGGGGTTGTGCCGGTACTGGGTCCGGCGGGTCTGTGCATCAGGTGGCCCCGGGCTGCTGCGAGCTCGGCGCTCAAGTTGGCCAGTACCGGCTGGGTGGTGCCGGTATTGCAAGTGGAACAAGGCCCCCGTGGGATGCTTGGAGCACTAACAGGCCGGTGCCCTGAATAACTCGGTGTTGAGTCGATGACAGCCTTGCATTAGACAAAATAGCGGGAGAATCAGCACTGATAGTTCTGCACCAAGCATACTCGTAGGTCCCCATGAGGATCGGGAGTTTTATTTGTAAGATAGCTCGGATTTTCATGCAGATTATATCGAAGAGAGCATGGACGATAAAAGCGTAGTGCTATCGGTAATTACTTATGTATGAAGGAATGGTAGGGAAATATGAAAAAATTTGAGATTACTTTTTGTATGGTGGTCCTGGGTGCTGTTCTCTGCGGGTGCAAAGACACAGATTATGAGGGAGTGAGACTTGTTGATAAGTACCACAATCAAAGCATGGATAATGCAATCAATTTAACTGTTTATGGAAATGCCTTAATAAAGCATCTTGATGAGCGAAGAATGCTTGATGTTATGGAACCAAACTGTGAACGTTTTTCATCCCGGATTTGTTATGTAACAGAAGAGCGTTTGGAGTGGGTAAAGTTAGCCAAAAATGCATTTCTTTCAGGAATGGAAAAAAATGACGCAAATATTATTGTCAATTTGCCGGCCATGGTTAATCTGGATGAGTTTGAACTGACAAAAACTCAGTCGGAGCAGTTTGTTGAATTTATTAAGTTTAGTTCTGGTGACAAAACTTTATCTCATGAGGGGTTAGCTGCATCATATAGCTACATTGGAAGGTTGGGAGTTGAGAAAGGGGAATACTTTGAAGCATATAAACACTTCGCCGATGCAGTTGCTATTAGTAATTATAAGGGTGTTTATGCTAAGAATGTAATAGCCCTGTTGGACTATTTTGGTTGTAAGCAAGATACACTCGTATGGTCTGAGTTCACAACCGGTAGTAATTTAAATGTAGTTATAAAGTTGAGGGGCGCTCGATACCCTGAGCAGGATATAGATATCGGATTCAATCTTGCGCTTGCAAGATTGGCAATACGTAGAATGGTAGACGTTCCTCAATTACAAAATAGTTGCCCAATCAATCTATACAAAAATTAATTCGGTTGAATGGTTATTAGGGTGAGACCCAGCACTAGGTTGGTCGGCACTTTGGTGGGTAGATTGATGATGTTCTTGAAGATTAACCGCCACCAGAGCAGATTATTCAGTTTGGGTTGTAGGGGAGCTCTTGCAAGTCGCGGCCCATTGTGGCTCAAGGGTGCCGCAAGCATTGCTGTGGAACTAAGCCGTCGCACAAGTGTTTGCGGCGGCCCAGCCAACCAGTGATTCGTCAAGTGTAGGGCTCGAACACCGCAGTTATGTTCTGGTGGCTTGCTCTAAGGCTACCAACCAGTGCGGTATGTCTTCAGTGCTATTGCCAATCGGTTGTTCCGTCTTGGTCGCCGCGGGCCACTGCCGGGGTGGAATCGGATCATATAGCCAAAGTTACCAATCTGGGGGCATGATGGGTGATGTGGGGGTAGAAAAAATACTCAGAGTATCCGAAACATGAAAAATATCATTTTCATTTTTATGAGATCAATATAATCTAAAGCTGATGCGCAGTCGTTTATAGACAACTCTCAGAATGGGGTAAGCGGAGAGTGACAATTATTGAGCATTAATAGTTAGTTTCTTTCCGTTGAATTTTTTAGTAGGGATCACACATGCAAGAATTTTTGAAAATGCTGTTGAATATTCGAAGCCTCCGGGCAGCACTTCGAGATCTGCCCTTTGAACAAGTACAAGAGGCCCACGAAAAATTCGAGTTGGTGTACTTGGAACGTAAGACTCAAGTAGACAAAGAAAAGGCTGCTCAATCAGAACGAATGAGTAAGTTGGCAGAGTTCCAGGAGTTGCTGGCCAAGGCCGGCATCGACCCCAAAGAACTTGTCGGGGATGCTTCAGGCGTAAACTCTAGTGAAAAGAAAAAACGCGCTCCGAGACCGCCCAAGTATCGTTATGTTGTTGATGGAAACGAACAGACTTGGACAGGTCAGGGGCGCACCCCGAAGCACTTGGCTGAGCAGATAGCACAAGGGCGCTCGCTGGACGATTTCCTCATCTGAATGTGATGGCCATGCCATTTATGCATGGCCATCAATTTTTAAATCTGTACCAGATTGCCAGATATTAGTCCGCTAGGTTATTCTGTATAAGTCCTCGGTGCCTACGTGGGGACAGGCCGCCCGGCCTGGCACCAACATCAACTCTACCTGCACTCTGCAGGTACTTCCACCTGTGATCCATCACCCAAGCCCTCGTAGGCTGATTCTGCATGTCCGTTCACCGGTTATTCTCCGGCGTCAGCGTACATGCAGAAACAGCCCAAGGCTGTCTTATGGCACTCGGTCCGCAATGTGTCACTCGTGACCAACACCAACCCGGGATTAAAACCAAATTCAACGAGGCATAATCATGTTCGAAGTAACCAAAACTGGAGAACTTATCTCTACTGGCCAGCTTGTAAGGCTGGGGGAATCCAACGTTTATGCAAGCGTGAACCCAGGCGAAGGATGCAACTTCATAAGAACAGTTGTGAGATCGCCGGCCGCAGACATAGACAAACTTAATTCAACATTCACATCTTGCGTTTTAGATGCTGATCAAGTCATTCAGGCATTGAACAGTGTCGATCCTGCGTGGCCCTTGCTGCTTGCGAACGCGCTTGCAGAGAAGGCGGCTTAACAATTTAAGCCTCCAGGGCACAGAAACAGGAACTACAAATGTTTAATTTAGGAACGTGCGGTGCCACTCCAGTCGCTATGGAAACACTTGAACGCCTGGGCATATCGTCATCAGCTTTGCTTGACGCTCATCGAGAGGGGTTATTGTGGAGCCATGCACAGAGACTTAAGAACCTTGATGCTATCAGCAATGATGAGAGGGTTCTATCCAGCCTGCCGGCTGATAAAGGCCAAGGTAGGATATGGGTTATCACTGAGGCAGACCGCAGCACCACAACAATCATCATGAGTGATGAATACTAAGGAAGGGCACTATGGAAACTATCACAGTGGCCTTGATTTCTGGGTTCTTCGCCGTTATCGCTGTCGCGATCCCATGCATATTTGAAATGCGAAATCGCAAGGCAAAATTGCGAGAAGAACGACAGAAAGCCTTACTCAAAGTTGCTATGAGGGATCTCGAGTTCCTGCACTCTGTTGAGAGTAGATTACTTGAGACGATCCAAGACATGAGCGGTGAGAGCATGAAGATCAGGATACGGCAAGAGGTCACGATAGACACCGGGCTTGTATGGTCTGGTCAGTTCACGCCAAGCCGAATCCATCAGCGACAACGCCAGATGGAAAACACATAAACCCAGAACCCGCCTAAGTAATTGGCGGGTTTTTTTTCCTCCTATCTCGAGACCGTTCAGAAAACCCCCCCCATTTTAGCTGTGCAATTATTTCCGCTTGAGTGCGGTATAACGCCCCCTAGGATTTTCTATACGGTGGCGTCTATGAAAAAAAGTGTTTTGGCATTCAGTGTCGTTGCCCTGCTGGGGATATCGCAGGTGCAGGCTTCACCAGGCGACACACGGCCTGAGAGGAGAACTCCGCCAATGGCGGAGATGGCACGTGATACTTATGGCGACAAAACGCTCATAGAGCTCAACACTGAAATCGAACTGCTACAGAACGACCTGGCCCTTTTGCGTGATGAGTATGCCAAGCATAACGCGCGGATCACCGGGCAGATTACTCGCCTACGTCACATCATCAATGACCGTCAGCAGGCGATCAATTTCATTCGTCGGGACCGAGAACAGCGTTACTTCAGCGTGCATCCTGGATCACTACGTGGACAGCTGGAGAGCCTCCGCTTTGCGTTGGGGTTGCAGGCAATCCGTTGGTCTAAGACCGTACCGGCTCACTGCGATTGGCAGTTTGATGCCGGTTTTGAGGTCGATAAAAAAGAGCCGATAAAGGCTCTTGAAGCGTTCCTGGCTGGATTGCCGCTTCTTCCGCAGATACATGAAAGGGATCGATCCGCGACAATCACAGCGACGGAGATCATCAAGTGCGACTGAAGCTCCTGTCGGTGGCGGTAGCTGCAGCCTTGGTAGGAGGGTGCAGCCCGAACAACGTACTAAAAGACCACAGCGCCCCGCAGATCGTGTCGACGCGCAGCCAGAACGACACCGGCGTATATAACACTGTTGGAGCGGAGCAGAATGACTTGGCTGCAGCTGTTCAACAAAAAGTTGAGCAGGTAACAACTAAGCACCAATGGACCCCTGTTGCGACGGCAAGTAATACCAAGAAGCCGATGCTTGCATCAGCATCGAATCCAATGGCAAGCACGCCCCAAGAGTTGATGAAACCTTTGGCTCCTGTTGTGACGAGTGGGAAGGTGTTCGTTCCAATTAATGAAACAAAGCCGCCTGCCATCACAGTAGAAAAGTTGTCTATGGTTGTTCGAGCTGGTGAATCTTGGGAGCGTGCTTTATCGAGATGGTTTAGAGATAACGGGTATAAAACAGTTCTCTATTATTTCCCAGGGGGAGTGCCTACTGGCTTTTCATCTATACCAAAGAAAACGCACTTTTCTGCGTATGACTTCCAAGGGGTAATATCCGACGCGCAAAGCGCATTTGGCAATGAAACAAATTCAAAATTCATTGTTAGCTACGACGCTATGAGTAAAAGTGCCGTAATACACGTTCCAGGGGTGTTGGTACAGACATTTAATATCACTGCCGGCAGCCTGAAAGAAAATGCAATTCGTCTTACCAAGTCCTATGGGTGGAATACGACAATACAAGATTGGCGTCCTCAGGATTATTACGTATCGTCAAGCTGGCCAATCGTCACGGAAAGAGGGGATATAGCATCAGCACTTAATGCGTTGATCGAATCATACCCAGTCCAACCACAGCTACTGAAGTCAACACAACACGTTTATTTTGTGCAGGGGAACTGATCATGAAATCGCGCAGTGCTATTGCAACAGCAGTTATCATAGCTCTTTCAGGGTGTGGTGCCACGGATCATTTGGAGCAGAAAAATGCTGCTAACGATACACTTGGACAAATTAAGGCGTATGAGGGTAAGCATGAATCCTCTAAAAGTATCTATATCGACAAGCCCCCTTTGGACTTGAATCCGACAATCGGTGAGGGGGCCCCTTGGTGGGTCAGAAAGCCCGCCACCATTCAAGGCCAAAATATACCGCTTAGCTTTGCAGTAAGGAACTTGCTGCAATCGGCCGATCAGAAAATATCAGTTAACTATGGACCTGATGTGGTCCAAGACAAAATTATTTCTGTGGATTATCAGGGGGATGTGAATGGGGCGCTAAATGAGATCGCAGCAAAAGCTGACATTTCCGTTAGTGTTCTTGGGAACAAAATTAATTTTGAACGATATGTCACAAAAGTATTTGAGTTAAATTCACTCTTGGGAAAAAGTTCATTCCTCTTTGGCCGCAAGGCTAACTCAGTAAATAATAGCGGTGAGGGATTAGCAAACCGAACAATTACAAGCTCTCTTGGGAATTCGGATACTTACGCAACCACTGAAGTGGTCGACATAAATCCGTTTGATGACTATTTAGCTGCTATAGAGTCGATTCTGAGGCGTGACGGTGCAAGTAAGGATGATAAGAACCCATTAGAAGGGAATGTAATCGTAACTTCCTCGACTGCTTCTATTCTTGTTAGAACAACCCCGCATCGTATGAGCCTGGTTGAGAGCTATATTTCATCAAGAAAACAGGCAATAGCTCGCCAGGTAATGATTGAAGTAAAGGTTCTCCAATTCAAAGGAGGCAAAGGTTCTGCGTTTGGCATTGATTGGAATGTTATACGAAATCTTTCAGAAGGTAAGCTGCAGTTTGCTGGTCCATCACTGCCAACCCTAGGTGATTCAGGGAATTATGGATTTTCATTTACCTCGACAAATCCAAAATGGGATGGAACAACCATCCTGATGAAGTCACTGCAAACTCAAGGGCATGTTGGTGTAGAATATGAGCCAAGAACTGTTGCTAGAAATAACAGAGTGGCCTCAATAGATAACTCGGAAAAACTGACATATATTGCCAGAGTAACAGTTACACCAAATGAAAATGCCGATGCAAGCGTTGAAGTTGAAGATGCCGTTGTAAGTGATGGCCTTACAATGTCCGTGATGCCAAATATATCAGATGATATGGTAAACCTCCAAATTTCTGGAGTTCTATCAAAAGTTATTAAATGGGATGATACAGAAGTGAGCGGTGTAACAATTCGGGCGCCGCAAGTGCAAGAAATAAAGTTTGATCAAGATATTGGCCTTAAATATGGCGAAACCCTCGTGCTTAATGGATACAAACAGAAGTCAAATAAGTCTGATGAGACATCTGTATTTAAGAATTCATTCTTGGGTGGGAACTCAGGTGAAAGTAGCATGACAGAAACAATTGTTCTGATCACCCCTAAGCGGATATAGAGCCATGGGAACTATCAGAACTACTCTGCCGCATGGTGGTAAGCAAAAAGAAGTCCTGAAGCGGTGGCGGGTGGAGTATCCGGCTAAGTATGAGCGGATATTCGAGAATGGCGAACTGCTAACGCGGGTAGCCTCTGATGAGGCTGATATTGCTTGGGGCGAATGCATTGCTGAGGCACTAATTCACGAAGTGAAAGACACCCCCAGGAAATGGGTGTGCATTATTGCTTCAGACCGCGCCTATCGATGCGTTCTCTGGGACGCTGGAGATATTCGTCGTGATGAAGTCGTCGATGCTACGGAATTGTCTGAGTGGTTGCAGGTACACCCATCTGACCGCATTTTTTCTACAACCGAATTATCTGTTCATGGCATAGAAACAACGATAATTGAGGCTTTAAATTTAAGGCCTGATGACTTCGAGCTCGTTGAGTTTCGTGGTTCTGCATTGGCAAGAATGGTTAAACCATCACTTGTTTGTATATCTGTTATTGCAGCTGTTACCTGGTTTCTATGGCCTGAACCGCCACCACCGCCGCCACCGGAAGTAACGGATCCCTGGTATGCCTATCGCGCAGCATGGACAGATGTGCAACTTGCGGGTGATGCGATCAGTGAGTTTGGTGTGACGTGTGCAAAGTTTGGAACAATTCCCGTTGTCACGGATTTGCCTGCGGGAACCATCGAAATAGGCAGCATCAATATGGTGTTGCCTGAAGTTGTGATCGATAGACAAGTGATAAATGCATGGACTGAAAAAAATAACCTATCTATGTCATTCAGCGGGTCATCACCATTTATTCGAGTAGCTATCCCTCTGAGTTCCTATTGGAGTTCACATCATGCCAATTTCAAGGTTCTTGATGATACAGTCTTTGATTTGTTTTCAAAGCTTTCGTTGATATCAGGTTTGAAAGCAAGCTATGAACCCATAGAAGCTAATGGGGTATGGGCAAGTAGAAAGGCCAGCCTGACCATCGCAAAGGCTAATCCTTGGTTCATTAGCGAGCTTGGTAATGCGATGAAAGGAATGCCAATAAAATTGGAATCAGCAACGTTCAGCATTAGCAAGGAAGGGGATTGCACCCTCAATAATGCGGTAATTCAGTTTGGAGGTGGCTCACAATGAATGAGAACAAAAATAAATATAACACTAAAAAGTTGGTAACATATTTAGGGTTGCTGTCAGTAGCATGTGCCAGTGCGGTTTATTTATATCAGGCTCAAGAAAATAGAAAGGAAAAGCGGAATGAGCGTCTCAATGCTCTTATCGCACAGTCAGAGCAGCGGGCGCCGGCATCAACCGCTGTAGTTGGAGGGGGCGATATGGCAAGCCAAAGTGTGATTGACCCCCCGGCTGCAGTGAAGATGCCGAAGCTGCCAAAAAACATACAAGAGCTGATGAGCCTCGGAGAAAGAAGGGCTAAGGCAGAGGCCTTGCTGGCAACAAACACGGTGGAAGAGCTGATTGAGATTAATGCCGCAAAGAAAAAAGTAGCAGCAGAGAAGCCAGCGGAAAGCACCCCACCTTCTGGGGCATTCTTGCTTCAGGACGAAATGCCTGTAGGCGCAACCGTGTCCTCTAGCAATCCAATGCCGGTAGGAACTGGAATCGCATTTAATGAGCCTAAGGAGATGGACCAGCCTGGTAGCAAACTTGACAGACTCATTCTTCGATATGCGGCCCGTGTAGATGGGAGGCTGACCGCGTATGTTTCTATTGGTGAGTCTGGAAGAATGATTCCTGCTCTGGTAGGTAAGACAATAGATGGTATTAAGATTATCTCCCTGAATGATAGGCAATTGTGCGCAAGATATGGAAAGTCATCTCGCTGCATAAATATGGTCTATTGAGGAACCGGATGTTAATATGAACATGGCAATTAAAAACACTGTGTCATTAATTGATGATGATGAAATCTTAGCACTTTGCCGGGAGGACAAAAGCTGCTTCGTTGATGAGAACTGGGTCGTTTACACATCAGATCCAAAGAGTGATAACTTAAATACAATAATTTCTAAGGTTAAGGTTCAGCTGCATGGTAAGGAGCCGAATATTAATCTTGCTGATAGCGAAGTAGTACTGAATGCTTTGCAGGTCGGTTCAACTCAAAGTGTCGACACAGTCCAACAAAGTGCTAAGAACGCCACTGATGTCGCACCAACACAAGTTGAAGACCGCTTGATGGGATTGCTGTCAAGGTGTATTAGAATGGGGGGATCTGATATACACATTTTGGTGAAAGGAAAGAAAACAATAATAAAATGTCGTATTGATGGTCGTTTGATTGATATCTCTGCACCTCAGACAAAAGAATATGGGGCAGAACTAACAGCTTATGTATTTAATGGTCACAGCGGTTCAGAAGAAAGCTATTCAGCGTTAATTCCAAATGCTGGAAGCTTTAGTAAGATTATCTCTGTAAATAATGTTCAAAAAGCATGGGATTGGCGGACGTCAATGCTACCTGTTAGTAGCAGTAGCGACGATAAAGACTGTACCAAAACCGTACTGCGATTACTGACACCCATTAGGGACGATATTCCTTCGTTCGCAGATATGGGGATGGACGAAGATCACATTGAAATCATTGAGCATGCATTCAAGCAGCCTCAAGGGGCCGTTTTTTTCTCTGGACCCACCGGTTCAGGGAAAACCACAGTAGCTATGGCGGGGCTATCAACTATTGATGATGGCCGCAATATCAATACGCTTGAAGACCCACCTGAATGGAGTTTGGATGGGGTTTCTCAAACGCGAATTGATTATGGCCTGACAAAGAAAGGTAAAGAGCGTGACTTTGCGTATTACGGAAAAGTAATGCTCAGGCAAGATCCTGACGTCATTTATTTTGGTGAGGTGCGTGACCAAAAAAGCGCCGCGGAATTTACTCACCTTTCAGAATCCGGGCACTTGTTAATCGGAACCACACATACTTCAAGTGCAACCGGTCTTGCAACCAAGCTGGTAGAACATTTACGCGTGCCGTCAGTAATCGCCAGTAGCCCTGATGTATTCTCAGTCTTCGCTCATCAGAGGCTAATCAGGGTTCTTTGCCCGTACTGTTCAATTCCGCATGAAAAGGCAACCGAAGAACAGCAGGCTATTTTGCGCAGAGCTCTGGGTGTAGATCTACACCTCGCTCGAGTAAAGAATAGTAATGGTTGCAGCAAATGTGTTGAAGGTGAAAAAGGTAGAACCTTGGTAATGGAGGTCATCGTCTTAACAGATGACGACCGTAAATTCATAGCTAAAGGTGATGCGTTGGCGTGGAAGATCCACTTGTTGGAGAATGGCTGGAAAAATATTAAGCACTATGCACTTAAAAAAGTAAGGGCTGGGATATGCGATATTCACTCTGCTGCTGAACAAATTAAGGAGCTGTTGTGAATCTTGACATCCTTTCGAAGACGTGGCTCCAGTTGGTTTTTTTTAAAACCGACCAAATTGAATTCCTCGAGGACTTTAAGGAGTTAATCAACTCTGGTATTGATGAGAAAGATATTTGTATTAATTTGGTAGAGTTCGGATCTCCCTCTGCTAAAGCGCTTGCAGGTGATATGCTGATGGCTATCAGAAATGGTAGGCCAGTTACATCTGGCATGCAAGGATGGTTCTCACCAATAATAATTTCTACAATTGCTGCTGGACAAGAAACTGGTGACATAGACATGGGGCTTGATGTTGGTATAAACACCATCAGAGATGCTTCTGGATTGACTTTGGATATTTTGAATGCAGTAAAATATCCTGCAGTAATGATTGTTGCGTTGTTGACTGTAGCGGGTGGTCCGTCATATGAGTATATGCTGGATATGCAAAACAGACTGCCGCTCTACAAATGGGGGGGGATATCACAGGCAGCATGGAGTCTTGCAGAATTCAGTCATAACTGGATGTTTTTTCTTATGTGCTTGGCCATTACTAGCCTCATAAGCTTGATGTGGATGTTACCGAATTTTCCATATAGAGAGTCACTTGATAACTCCATAGTTTTTAAACAATATAGAGACCTCAATGCGATAGCAGTGTTAGCTAGTGTCTCCAGCCTTATGAGAGCCGGGGTCGGGATTAATGATTGTATGAGCATTATTGGCCAGGGTTCAAGTCGTTGGCTTCGAGCAAAAATACAGAAAATAAAGTTGAAAATAGCATCAGGTAAGAAAAACTATGGTGATGTATTTGATGTGGGGTTACTTGGTCAAGTTGAAATTCAAAGAATTAAAATATTAAGTAATAGTGAAGACATTCCATCGGTGCTAATGCAAAGCTCGATAAGACAGCGAAGGAGGCTAAAAAAACAGATAGTTAGTTTGGGGAAATTGGCAAACTTGCTGACGATGATGGCTGCAGGTTGCGGTATGGCTATATTGGCCGGTGGTACATATCTCGTGGTGGCGCAGTCCGCTAGAGTTGCTTATTAATTTTTAAGGGTTGAATGATGAACTACGTAAACCAGAACAATAAAATCATGGCTTCCAAAAAACAAGGCGGCTTCACATTGATCGAGTTTTCCATTGTGGTGGCAATTGCAGCCGTTCTCTTGGTGGTCGTTCTGCAAGTAGCTGAAGGTGTAAAATATCAAACTAAGCAAGAGGCGCTCATAAAGCAGATGCAACAAATCACAACTGCAACGGAGCGTTGGAAAAAAGGGCGCCCGAATAAGAATGGTGTGAGCATGAGCGTGTTGTGTGCGACGGGGTCTAAGCTGCTTGATGCCAGCGTCTGTGGTACTGCCAAAGATGGTAAGGCGGCAAATGCATTTGGTGGTGATATTACCGTTGTAGCAAACACTACCAACCCCAGCCTGGTTGATATCACGATGGCGGGCCTGCCGGCTGACTACATAACCGATCTAGCTGATACCTTAGCCCCCATGACTACAGGGCGTTGTCAGACGGCTACAGGGTGCACAACTATTACCGTCACTGGCAGCAGTGTTAAAGGAACGATGTAAATTATCGTTGTTAAGGAGGCGGCTTAGCCGCCTCCATATTTTAGAACATAGCAGGCATATTTATGAAGAAATGTAGTGGTTACACTTTGATTGAGCTATCGGTGGCTATGGCGGTAATTGCCACTATCTCATTTGGCGTGACTGCTATTGGGTATAATTTAAACATAGCAATGCAATCTATAAAGGCTCATGGAATCGCCTCTGATGTGAATGCTGGAGTTAACTCAGCGCTTCGACTTAAGGTGCCTAATGGTTGCCTGACTGGCATAAGCATTTCTCATGCTGATTTAATTACAGCAGGGGTGCCCAACTCATCGGTATATCCTGCGCCGTGGGCGACAAGTTTCGCTTTTGGGTATCGCGGGGGTGAGCCTGTTCATGTCGTGGTTTCAATAGATGTAAGGAATGCCGCTTTTGCTGGCGAGCTATATACTGATTCTGGCGCAGATTACATGTCAGGTAGTACATTATCATTTCAGTTCCCTATTAAGTCTCCAAGGCTATCTTCGTTTGGAGAAATGTATAGGAGTCCAACAAATTGCTGGGCACATGGCATTGGAGATAAGTAATGCGTAAAAGCCAGAGTGGATTTACACTCATTGAACTTTCTATAGTTCTTCCAGTTTTAATTTTCGTGAGCATGATTGTTTACAATGAAATGAGGCAGCAAAGAATTGATTCTGCTGCGGAACAACAAGGCCTTCGCATTGCTGAGCTTTTTTCAAAAGCAGCGGAAAGGTATCAGTTCACATCTAAGAGCAATAACACAGTTACACCTACTAACTTCCCATCATCGATTCAGGTACTAATTAATGAGGGTTACATTAGGAACTGTACCGTAAGTGATGCGAGTGCGGGTAACTGCCGGCCAATGACTGAAACTCTCTGGGGGGATGCTATTTCTGTAAGGACTTATGGTGTAGCTGGGAACCCAACAATTCCAAGGTTCGAATTGACCATACCACTCGCAAAAGTGCCAGCAGATCAACGAAATGACGTTGCCGCTGGATTATTGTCTTCACTGCCTTTTGCTACCGTATCTGGAACAAATATAGTTGCGGAAATTGGTCGACCAGGCACTGAGGTTGCTCACGACAATTTTTATATGCTTGATGGATCGAGGGCGCTAAAGGGGAACATGAATGCTGCCGGATATGCCATCGAGAACGTAAAAGATCTTTCTATTTCCGGCCTCACAAATCGCACCGTACTTTCTGGGTTGGCTTGGGGTAATGTGCAACAAAATAACCAGATCGTTTCCCTTGTCTCCTGTCCTACTAATCGCGGGACTCGCAAAGTAAACGTGATTCCTCTGTCATACAGCAAAAATGGCTTCCCGTTTAACAAAATGGGGGCTGTTGAGGGCCGGTTTGATGGAACGAGAGCTTACGTCCGGATATGGGAAACTGATCAGAATGGAACCCAGGCATGGTTTATTCCTGCTCCACCAAACGCATCCGTTTTGGTTCAGCAACAATGTAGCAAATAAATTGTTTAAAAATCCCACCAAATAAGAGGTCTGAATGAAACTTTATAGCGATAATGCCCTTTCTCGATTCTCTACCCGTTTGTTAATGGCCGCGTTGCTGACGTGTTGCAGCGGAACAGTAACGGCTGGTGTCGATGATGTGTGGGCTGCCTCTCCGGCGACTTACGATACCCAGTGGGCGCAAGCATATGCAGCAGCAGTCAACCCCTCTTTCTCTGGTTCGGGTGGACGAGTCGATCTGTATAGCGGTTCATCCACTTCAGTCAACATTTCTGTGCCTACCACCGTCAATGTGCTCTATGTGAGCTTTGATCTGGACGGTCGTGGGATCACTCAGTTGATGTTCGACCTTCAGGAGGCCGTCACCAGAGGTGATGTGAGACTGTACAACCGGGGGGGGGAGAACGCTGACAGGCCCTATGACGCCCTCATAAAAGTGAGTCGATCGGGTGTTCTGGTAACACTGCGGGGGGAGGGGGTTTGGACTGGTGCTCCAGTAATAAAGCGGGTTGTGGGATACAGCCTATAAGCAGGGCCTGTAGCTCGATACTACAAGCCCATTACCATCATTTGGGGACGAACAAATTGACGCTCACAGAGCCGGTGACTCCCCAAGTTGAGTTTGATGGAACAGGAACCACGCAGGTTTCAGAATTAGTGTTGTTCATGGATGACGAAAAGGACGAGGAGCACAGCTGCACACCATCAACAACAACCGATAGAGAGCGATTGTTAGCAGTAGCTGAGAGTGCGCTAACAAGAATCCCAGCCCCGTATGAGTTAGTTCCACTCGCACTACCTCTAATCCACTTCCCATCAAACATCCCGCCGGTATCTTGGCCGTTGGTCTTCGGATTGACAGGACCTGAATTGGCTTGTGCCCATGTGGTGTCCCGAGTCGCCGGAGCGGCATTCCAGGCATCATCGACGCTCGCCGCTGCGGCCCCACTGCAACAGGCCAGCAACGCAGTCATTAACAAATGGGTAGGGTATCGAGAAAGGGCATTATCAGGCTACTCAAGCGCGCGACAGAGGCGATTGTGCCGAAACCATGATCACCGGGGTAGGTTCAGGTCAGCAGCGTACCTAGCACGACATTATTGAGGGTCAATACCTCGAGAGCCCTCGTGATGGAGCCCTGGGCTCCGCTCGTGAGGCACGAGATCTGGCAGGGCCCTGCAGGATCTCACGGCATGCTAGCGGATGTGCTGTATCAGGTGAGCATTCGGCGGGCAATCCAGTGTTGGTCCCTGCGATGGATGATGGTTTTTGTCTGTCAATCTGCGTGTCGAGTTCGTAAGCCTGGATTCAGGCGAACTGTTTAAGCACTTCGTTCCACTGCCTAGCTGAAAAGCTTGTTATAGAACCTCGGCGCACGGCGGACCGGGTGGGCCAGGCAACCAAATTTGCATTGGCATAACTCATGACATGATGAGTACAGATAAACGGTTCGTCCGTTATCCAATAGCAACATATGATGTCGGCCACTAAGCGGCGTCAGCCAGGACGATTCCCTCGGCGACATCGACGTGTGGGTTAGAGAAATCGGCATGAAAAGAGGGGAAACAGATTGAAAGAAGTAACTTCGCTACCGTAGTCAGACTTGGTATACTTTATGGAAACACACAAATACAAAGAGCTATGAAGTTTGATCAGGTTTCTCAGCAAGATGTCTCACAATTAGAGACGGATGTAATAAATCTGGATAGATTAATGAGAACGTCATTGGCAATGAAACATAAACTTGAAAAAAAGGGATGATATGAGAAAAACTATTGTTGCCGCGCTGCTTTTGTCAGCCATTTCTCCTGCGCATGCTATTTACAATGGCGCTGAAATTAAATCACCTGAGTTTGTTCGGGTTGGGGGAATCTGTTCTGGTACTGTAATTGCTGGTAAATGGGTCGTAACAGCTGCACACTGTGGTGATTTGACAGGGCAGACTGTAAGTAACATCGATGCAAGTGTTGTGAACATTAAACGCACAGTAATTCATCCAATGCATGATGGCAGCGTACCGCGTGTATATGATATTTCATTGCTGGAGCTTGATAAAAAAATGCCAGCGACAGCAAGTGTTATTAACACCGAACCCGCGGTCGGTTCAATTCAATCCATAGCTGGCTGGTCAAGCCTCTCTGGTGGAATACTGAAAGGTGCTTCCAATGAGACTGTAGGCAAAGCAGATGCAAGATGGTCTCCAGATGCTTACGAACTGAAATATGACACCGTAAATGGGATTGGTACCGGTACCTCTCAGCCTGGTGACTCCGGTGGTCCTTGTTATAACGAAGCTGGTGTATGGGGGGTAATTCAAGGATCTGCTGGTCAAGGTGATGGCACTTTCATTCAATCGTGCCAAGCATTTTATAAAGCAGAAACTACTGCATGGATGCTTGAAACAATCGCTGCATGGTCGTATCCGGCCGAGGTGAAGGGCGAGGGGACCGTAACGATCAAGGTGCAGTCATTCCACAAGGACCCGGAAGTTTTTGCACCCTATACCGAAGGGGATCTCACAATTGAATCGAATACCTGCAAAAACGGGACGGCAGCACCTCTTGAGGAGTGCACCGTTGTTGTGAAGGGAAGCGGCAAGCTGTTAATTACAGGTAGCGACACGGTTGAGGTGAATAAAAAGACAACGCCCGTGACCCCGACTCCGGAACCTACAGAAAATGGTGGTGGCGGTGGTTCAACTGGTCCAGTAGGCCTGATAGCGCTGGCACTGGTGGCAATGGCCCGTCGTCTCATAGTTAAGTGAGGCGCCATCAGTTTGGTACCTGTTGGTTAAAAATGTCAGTTTGAAATGAGGGAGGCCAAGGCCTCCTTTTTTATTGATAGCCCCTTAAGAAGTGAAGCATCCAAAGCTCTTGCCGCCCCTGCTAGAAAACCCCCCCAATTTTAAGCGCTCATTTTATCCTGAAGCGCCGAGTTAGAATCCCATTGTGGATAGTTAACTGACAAACATGCCACGCCTCAAAGACCGCACCAACGGGACCTGGCTCTTTACGGTGCCACGGATCCAAGCAAATGGAGAGTGTTGAGTGAGATTGTTTAAGACGGTGATCAGTGTTGGGATGTTGGCGCTTTTTTCAACAGCATCGGTAGCTGATGCGTGGCAAGAACGTGAGATCCTGAGCCGTGTACGTGAGCAGTTGATTCGGGTAAACAAGTTACTCGTCGAAGCTGAGAGCGCGGGCATGAACAACCAAAGCCGGTTGCGAATGGAGTATCGAAGCATTCGTGACGACCTAAACACCGTCGAAGACGGGATCTTGCAATACCTCTCCGCGCCTATGGATCCGGCAGCCATAGTCCCCCTGGATGGTGGCTACACGGACTACCAAAGAGCGCATGCGTTACCCCGGCCGGACGCAAATTTGTCTCGCGAACGCGCATTACCTATGGGGTATAAAAAATGAGCGCATCTTGTTCAGGTGGAAATGTATCTCAATGCATGGCTGCTGTCGGAGCTAATTCCACATTCAGCCAAACATCAATTCTGCTTCAAGGCAGTATGTACGCCGCTGCATTCATATTTATTCTGTTCGTAGCCTATGCCTGTTATCAAGGATTGGGGACAGACAAAGTAACATATTATGGAATGTTTAAGGCAATTATTACCGCCGTAGTATTGAGCGCTTTGATCCTGCTGATTGTTAAGGCAATAGTGCATTAATAAATTTTATTGAGGAGTATAGGGATGCCAATGAAAAAAGTTAGTAATAGATTGAGGGGGGTATGTTTTATGGCTGCTCTCATGGCTGGTGAGGTTCATGCAGTTGGCCTGCCTACAATAAATGCCCCAGGTGGTTCGGCAAGCAATGATCCATTTGCTTTGATAGTAAACCTCTTTAAATGGGGGCTTACGGTCATTGCTTTTTTACTGGTTGCGCTGATGTTTATCACTGTTGTGAAAAACGGTTGGCAAAAATACCACCAACTAGGGGAAGAGAACAGTAAGGTGACTTGGCGTGACTTGGCGAGCAACCTGGTCGCCGGGGCTTTACTGATCTGCCTTGGTGTTGCTATGGCCAACTATGCGGTTGGTGTTTTCGGTGCGAGCGCAATTAGCTAATTCGACATTTTATAATAGGCAGGTATTACCTGCCTATTAAATTGGGAGTATGTAAATGAAAAGGCTTAGTGTGCAGGCTTATAGCCTTGCAGTGATTTCCTTTCCTGCCTTCGCTGTGGGTATACCAACAATAACCCCGCCTAATGGAAATGGCGCCGTTGAACAGCCACATGACCTTGTTATCAGTCTTTTCTTATTGGGCGTGAACCTTTTAGTCATGCTGCTCATCGTAGCTCTGTTGTTAACTGTTGCGAAGAACGCATGGCAAAAGTATCACCAGATCGGCGAGCAAGGTAGCAAGGTTACTTGGCGTGATCTGGTAAGTAATATCGTGGCCGGTGCGCTTTTGGTTGCACTTGGGATATCACTTGGCGTTATAGCGCTTAATATATTTTAAGGCTGTGAAAATGGGGCGAGAGCACACTATACAGACAACCTTAGAGCGGCTTGATAAAAAGCCTGCGCTATGGAAAGGGTTAACGATTGATGAGTTGCTAATTGTCACATGTACGGCAATTGCGATCTGTTGTAGCACAAGTGCAGTTATATTTTCAGTGCTTATTAGCGAGGGGCTAATAGGTTTTGTTATTGGGATGATTGTAAGCCTTGGCGTAATCCCCCTTGTAGCAGGGAAGATTGAGTCAGCCAAAAAGAGGCACGGTCCCTTGATGTGGCTCAAGTTAAAACGGTACACCCAAAAACGCGGCTGGATGAAATTTGACGGGATGATGACAGATAAAATCAAGTGGGACACTCGTCTGTCAAAACGAAAAAACATTAACTACATTGGTCCGGTAAGGAAGTAATAATGAACAATGTGTTTGGTCGTAATAAAGGTAGGGCGAGAAATGCATTGGATAGAAGCGATGCCAGAGTTAAGGACTGGCAGCTTATATCAGGAGTTTTACTATTCATTCTGATAGCGCAGATGGTCATAAGTGCGGTCCGTCAGAATGATATTACCGTTCACATTCCACCTGATTTATCGGCCGGCGCACAGTTTGATAGCAACACAATACCTAAGCCCAATGTATACCTTTTCGCAAGTGAAGTTGTTAGGTCAATAAACTATTGGAAAACGAATGGCGACAAGGAAATGCCAGACAATCTGAACCGGTACGCTTGCTATATATCCGAGAATGTGAAAAGCGAACAGATCGCATTGCACGCTCTCCGTGTTAGCGATGGTCAGTCTGCAAATAGAACTCGCCGCTTAAGCGAAATTACAGATCTAAAGGATGTAGAAGGATCAGTGTCTTCAGTTGGTGCAGGTATTTGGGATGTTGATTTAGACTTGCGTCTAATCGAATCGTTAGAGGGAACTCAGGTAAAAGATCACGCTCTTCGTTATCGCGTTCGTGTTGCCGCTGACAATTCTGGATCTGTCTGCAACCCATTCAACATGCGAATCACAGCTATTAATCAACCTCTTCGGATTGAGTTTGAGGGGGGAGAGCAGTGATGAAAATATGTCTCCTTGCATCTAGCTTAGCGCTAGTTATGTCCTGCTCAGCTTTTGCTGTAGAGCCAATAGAATGGCGTAGCAAGCCGATCAAGATCCCACTGCAAGTTGGGGAGCAACGCCTTATACATTTCCCAGACCATGTTGTGTTCGGGCGCCCTCGCTCGCTCGCCGATAAGCTTGATGCGGACAGTATGCAGGGAACCCTATATTTGACAGCCCAAGAAGAGTTTGCTCCGACACAAGTGAAGGTGAAGTTGAATGATTCTGGTGACATTGTGTTACTCGAGCTCGTTGCAGTGCCACGTGCAGGCGCTCCACTCGATGAAGTGTTGATCTCCGTACCAGGGTCTGAGGCCGGAACCGGTGTTGTAGCAGAGGCCGGCTCAGGAACTGGTGCTGACTCGCAGAAGTCGGCTCCTGTTGTTGAAAACCCCCTCGCTGGTACACCATTCGACACATCTGGTGATGCGGCCATTTCTCCAGAGGAAATGATCCAGTTCGCAGCCAGGGAATTTTATGCCCCGCCTCGTTTACGAACCAATGAACCAAGACTGAATCGTACAGCATTAAATAGTGCGGAAGATATGAGAGATCTATTTATCGATACCTCGTATGGTATTTTCGATGTGACTCCAATCGCAGCTTGGCAAAGCACTTCCGGCCAGTATTTAACCGCTATCAAATTGGTTAACCGCAAGTCAGCACCGGTCAAGGTAAACCCATTCCATTTGAATATGCAATATGCGTATGCGGCGGCACAACATATCCAGCTGAATCAGAATAACGTTCCTGGGGACACTACCATGCTTTATGTAATCTCCGATCGCCCCTTCAGTGACTCCAGGTATGAAAGCCCTGCTCCATGGGCTCCTGTGGCGTCATCACAACCTGCTGTGAATCAGAATGGTCGCCTGGGGAGCAATAGATGAGTGGTGTAATGGTAGGGGAAAACCCAATGCTTAAAATCGGCGCTGGCGTTGTGTTAGTGGGAGCCATCGTAGTTGGATATACGGCCTTCACCGCTCCAGAGAATAACCATGCTGACACCCTTAAAGCGGAGCAAGGCGAGGGTGAGGGTAAGGTTAAAATTGAACGCAGGCACACACGCCTTGGTGCTGAAGCGGATACCCCGGAAACATCTGTTGAGGCTTTGGCTAAAGCTGTAACAGATTTGAGCACTCGCCTAAATAGCTGTTTCGAATAGTAGATCACAGGAGGAAGGGAACTCAGTCCAGTTTGTGCGATCTCATTAGGCGCGAAACAAAACAAGCCACACCAAAAGGACTGAGTTGATGCCTATCCTACCACCCCTGCCACGACCACA
>Ga0247725_1000405_pt1 | contig 33970 bp, 23 predicted proteins | sample OKSTACKMCFT3sol_FD_183021 | JGI IMG/M metagenome (GOLD analysis project Ga0247725, IMG submission 183021) | Subsurface sediment microbial communities from gas well in Oklahoma, United States - OK STACK MC-FT3-sol | ecosystem: Environmental > Terrestrial > Deep subsurface > Rock core/Sediment...
GCTGTGTACGACGGTGTGGTCACCAAACTTTATTACGCCAAAGGCGATATTGCCAAAGTGCATGCGCCTTTGTTTGAAATGGACACGGATGGCGCCGCGCCAGCTGCAGCTCCGTCTGCTCCGGCTCAAACTCCGGCCGCTGTAGCCATAGGCAAGCAGCTGGAAGACTTTATTCTGCCTGATATTGGCGAAGGTATTGTTGAGTGTGAAATTGTCGAGTGGCTGATCAAAGAAGGTGATGTATTGGCCGAAGACCAGCCAGTCTGCGATGTAATGACCGACAAAGCTCTGGTGCAAATTCCGGCTAAATACGCCGGTAAAGTGGTCAAGCTGCATTACGCCAAAGGTGAAATTGCCAAAGTACACAGCCCGCTGTTTCAGCAGGAGATAGCCGGTACTTCGATTTCTACTCAGGCTGTTGTTGCAGCGCCAGTTGCTGCCCCGGTTTGTGCTCAGAAAGCAGCGACTTCCACTTCAGCTCCGGCAGGCAATGGCAAAGCCTTAGCCAGCCCGGCCGTGCGTCGTTTAGCCCGTGAATTAAGCATTGATTTATCTTTAGTACCAGGCTCTGGTGAGAAAGGCCGGGTCTATAAAGAAGATGTCAAAGCTTATGCCCATGGTGGTGCTGCCAAAGCCGCTGCAACTCCGGTCAAAGCACCTGCAGCTGTTGCTCCTGTGGTTAGCAGCGCTGGCGGCAGCCGTGTTGAGCCTATCAAAGGTATTAAAGCTGCGATGGCGCGTCAGATGCAGGATTCGGTATCGACTATTCCGCATTTTACCTACTGTGAAGAAATTGATTTAACAGAGCTGATTGCACTTCGTGGTCAGCTGAAAGATCAATACGCCAAGCAGGGTATTAAGCTGACGCTGATGCCGTTTTTTATGAAAGCCATGTCACTGGCCATTAAGCAGTTCCCGATCATGAACAGTCAGGTCAACAGCGACTGTTCAGAGCTGACCTATTTTGATGATCACAATATTGGTATAGCGGTTGACTCGAAGGTGGGTTTACTGGTGCCGAATATCAAAGGTTGTCAGAACAAGTCGATAATACAAATTGCTCAGGAATTGACGAAACTGACTGACGCCGCCCGTGAAGGCCGTGTCAGCCCGGCCGAGCTCAAAGGTGGCACTATCACTATTTCAAACATTGGTGCCATAGGTGGCACTGTGGCCACCCCTATTATCAATAAGCCGGAAGTAGCAATAGTGGCGCTGGGTAAAACCCAGCTGTTGCCACGTTTTAATGCCAAAGGTGAAGTGGAAGGCCGCTCTCTGATGCAAATCAGCTGGTCAGGTGATCACCGCGTGATAGACGGTGGCACCATAGCCCGTTTCACTAACCTGTGGAAAAGCTATCTGGAACAGCCATCCTCTATGTTGTTGTCTATGGTTTAAGCCATTGATAAATAGCTGGTCATTGGCTTAGTTCTTTGCTACAAAACCCGGACGATCAGAAGATCATCCGGGTTTTGTTTTTAAAGGACGAAAGCACGCAGGCAGCAAAGCGGCAGTTTAGGTTCTGCGGGTTTACCCAAAGTAATTGGCGCTGCGGCGAGGCGACAAGTAATTGAGTCCCCATGAACATAGATGACTATGTGATTGGGGCGAAAGAGCGCAGACAACAAAGCTGCAGTTTCAAGTACGAAGGGTAATTATACCCAAGTGACTTCAAGATGCAGAATTCAGCGGGAGATAAAATCGCTTTAGGCAAGGCAGCTGTTGAAAGCTTTAGTGGTTCTAAAGCGACAACAGTTAACGCCGCATAAAGCGCTTTTAGACCCGACCTTCGGGAGTCGCTGGGCGATTGCACTGCTGTGTTAGCCTGTCTCACAAGGTAGTCGACATTGCTTCGCCAGGCAGCCTTGCATTGCAAGCGCCCAGCGGCTCTGAAACTAGCATATTGAGGTCACTTGGGTATATATGGATAAACATCAGCTTCGTAACTTCTACATCCCCGAAGAGCAGTCGGTTTACCTGCTAAATGCCAATGACGCTAAAAAGCTCAAAGACTGGGTGGCGCTTTGTATTTCAGAGCTCGAAAAACTGGGTTACCGTCAAATTGAGCTGGTGGGCAAGGGCGCTTATGGTTTCGTTTTTGCGGGCCTGGATCAAAAGCAGCAGGACGTAGTCTTTAAATTCTCCCGTATTAATCTACCACCTCATATTCAGGAACGTTTAGCCGATGAAGGTTATATGTTGTCGCAGGCCGCTCATCCAAATGTGCCACCGTTTTTTACTTATCAGCTGGTAAAAAAGCAGGGCATTTTAATGATGGGCCGCGCCAAAGGTGTGGATCTGGAGCAATACAGCCTGAAACATGGTCGGCTGCCGGTGCGGTTATTGCTGGATATTGCCACTCAGCTTGCCAGTTTATTGTTAGCGCTGCGTCAGCATAAAAAAGATGGTGAAACTGCGCCTATAGTGCATGGCGATATTAAGCCGTCCAATATTGTCTACGATGAAAACAGCAATCAAATCAGTCTGGTGGATTGGGGCTCTTCGGTATTTGCGCAGCTTGACAGTGAAGGTCACTACATTGGCACCAATGTGATGCAGCTGATGTCAGCGGATTTACAAACATCTAACGCCCGTTTAGGAGATGTGTACTTTATTGGGCCTGAGCAGCGCTCCGGCGCTTTATCCAGCCCTCGTTTTGACGAGCAAGGGGTAGCCAGTACCTTGTATGCACTGGCATCCGGCCAGTCCTGCCGTTTTGGTCGCAAAGCCATACCGGCGCGCAGTCTGGGTTTACCGGTGGAATTTGCCACCATGCTCGACAGCATGCTGTCTGATGATCTGCTGTTGCGTCAGCAGGCCGGGGATTATTTTTTAAAAGCGATGCCACGTTTATACCACCTGGTCACCCCCGATTTGCCTTTGTTAAGCACTGATGCTGTATTGCCGGTTTGGGTTAGTGGAAAAGCGCAGGAGCTGGATACTGTGGTTTATTCGTCACGCAAATCCTTTTTACGGGAGCATAGTGACGAAGAAGGCATTCAGTACATAGACGATGTACAACTGGAGCGTTATTACAAAAACTACCTCGAAGGCATGGGAGAAACTGAAAAAGCTTTTGTTGCAGCCGTCAGTCGTTTAGGTCGTTATCCGGTGGTGGGTGGTATAGCCATTCATTGGCAAAGTAACGGCATCTATATAGATTCCAGTCTGAATCTGTTTGACCAGAGCCTGCAAAAAGCTTTTGCTGTGGCGGTGAATAACGTAGTGCAATTAGCACGCTCTATCGCAAAGGTCGGCATTTTCAAAGCTTGTTTATTTGATGCCCGGCAAACCATCCATATTTCGCGTGATAATACTGAGCTGCCTTTTGTGGTGCCCGAAGGTACGGCGTTAAAATACGAGCTGGGGCAAAGTCAACTAGAGGACTTGAGTGCCCAACATAGTTATTTTGAAGATGGCAAAGATCCTGATGAGCAACTGGTATTGCCAGACGACATCATGGACGATCTCGCTGCTTTAAACTTAATCCGGCACACCGGCTGTATCATTTTTGAAGTCACGCCTTTGTATATGAAAATACACAACTATTACCGTTTGCTTGAGCCCGCAGCTGAAGCGCAGTTTGCCACTTTGTTGCAAAGTATTCTCTCAAAAGTGCCATTGATTAGTGGCGAAGGCGTGGGCGGTTTTATGAAGTTACCGCATAAAGATACCCGGCATTTCAGTCACCAGAGCCAGCAGGAACTTTGCTATTATCCTGCTAATCCTATGAAATACCGTAAGAATTAGTTTCGGAGAAAAAAATGCGTGTTGTCCTGTTGTTGCTGTTTATCCTTGCTGCCAAAGTTCAGGCCGCCGATCCCCATAGTTTCAGCAACTTTGCGTTAGTCAGTCATCCACAGCTGACGTTGGATTTAACGGCCGATTTTGATAAACAGCAACTCTCAGGTTTTGTTGAACTGCAACTGGACTGGCATCATCCTGATGTGCGTGAGCTGATTCTGGATAGTCGCGATCTGAGTATTGAAAAGGTCATGGGGCAATCCGCTGAAGGCCGCTGGGTAAAGCTAAGTCACCGCTTAGGAGAGGTTTCATCTACTCATGGACAAGCGCTGCGAATTGAGTTTCCAGCGCAGTTTCCTAAGGTACGCATTTATTACCACACCAGCCCGCAAGCCTCTGGGCTGCAGTGGCTAACTAAAGAGCAAACCAGCGAAAAGCAACAGCCTTTTATGTACAGTCAGTCTCAGTCTATTCATGCCCGCAGCTGGATCCCCTTGCAGGACACACCAGCAGTGCGGCTGAATTATCAGGCTCGTATTCATACCCCTAAACAGCTGTTGGCCGTAATGGGCGCTGATAACAGCGCCAATACCGACAAAGACGGTGATTATTTTTTCCGTATGCCGCAGGCTATTCCGTCTTATTTAATAGCGCTGGCGATAGGGGATTTAGAATTTAAGGCCATGTCAGAGCGCACCGGTGTTTATGCCGAAAAAGTCTGGCTGGATAAAGCAGTGGCTGAGTTTTCTGATACTGAGCAGATGATGCAAGTGGTAAGCGCTATGTATGGCGACTATCCATGGGGCCGTTATGATTTATTGATTTTGCCGGCAAGTTTTCCTTTTGGTGGTATGGAAAATCCACGTTTGTCTTTTATTACCCCTACAGTCATAGCTGGTGATAAAAGTCTGGTTAGTCTAATAGCGCATGAGCTGGCGCATTCCTGGTCTGGAAATTTGGTCACAAATGGCAGCTGGCACGAACTTTGGCTGAACGAGGGTTTTACCAGCTACGTGGAGAATCGGATTATGGAACAGGTATATGGCGCTGAACGTGCTTTGCTTGAGCGTCAGCTCTCAGTGCAGGATTTAGAAAATGATCTCGATCAGCTGGAGCCAGAAGATACGTTATTGGTCAGCGACTATACAGGACGTGATCCAGATGAAGCTTTTACTCAGGTGCCTTATATTAAAGGCATGCTGTTTTTGCAGTTTTTAGAGCAGCGTTTTGGTCGTAAAACATTCGACGAGTTTTTAAAAAACTACTTTCAGAGTTTTGCATTTCAGAGCATGGATACAGAGAAGTTCCTGCGCTTCATGCGTAAAACTTTGTTGAACGACCCGGACACAGTCTCTATGGGGGAAGTACTGGAATGGATTTACCAACCCGGATTGGCCAGCACTTTTGTGGCTCCGGTTTCTGATGCGTTTAAACAAGTCGATCTACAACTGGCGTCATGGCAAAAAAGTGGCCAGTTGTCTGATTTAGCAACAAAGAGTTGGAGTATTCACCATTGGTTACATTTTATTGGTCAATTGGCTGCTACTGTCGACATGGCTCAGCTGCGACAGTTAGACCAGGGCTTTGCTTTAAGCCAAAGTCAAAATGCGGAAGTCGCCGCAGCCTGGTTTAAAGTGGCGTTGGCAAAAAATTACTCAGAAGCACAGCCTGCACTTGAGCAGTTTTTAATCCGTGTTGGACGGCGCAAGTTTGTAGTGCCGTTGTATCAGCAACTGAGCCAAAACCAGCAAACGCTGAGCTGGGCCAAGGCTGTGTACCAGAAAGCCCGGCCTGGTTATCATCCATTGACTCAGTCTGCTGTCGATAAGGTGCTGAAGCTTAATTAACTTTTCAGTGGGCGTTCAGCAAAGCAGGCTAGTCTGTAGTGAAGTTATTTAACAGGACATAGAAATGAGAACACAATTAGTAGCGCTGTTAGTGTGTAGCCTGAGTTTTGTCGCTTTAGCCGATAGTCCAGCAGTGAAAACAGTCACAGTCTCTGGCTCTGCGGTGATACAAGCAAAGCCAGATGCTGTGCGTTTAAGTATGCAAATTCAGCAGACCTCTGAAAAAGTCAGTGATGCAAAACAAAAAGTGGATGAGCAAGTGGCCGCTTTATCCAAAGCCCTGCGTAAGCTGGGTGTAAAAGAAGAACAATTAAACAATGCGCCTTTACGTATTCAGCAGGATTATCAGCATGACCCTGAGCGCAAATTACCTATCCGCTATCAGGTTAGCCGTGACATAGTTGTGTCATTACAAGATCTTTCGTTGTATAGCACTGTATTGCAACAAGCAGCTGATCTGGGCGTGACTCAGATGAATCAGGCGGAATTTTTGGTCAGTCAATCAGATCAACTGTATCAAGAAGCGTTACAACAGGCTTTTGCTCAGGCTAAAACTAAAGCAGCATTACTGGCAAAAGCCAATGGTTTATCTTTGGGTTTGGCACAAAAAATTAATGAGCAAGGTTACGCTCCTGCACCTGTGATGAAGATGGCTCGTGCTATGGCTGACGGTGCTGAAGTCAGCTTTGGTCAGACCGATATCAGAGCCGAAGTGTCAGTTGAGTTTGAAATGAACAGCCATTGATTATTTAATGAACAAAGGTGGCTAAATCTTTTTGTAGCAGAGGTTTAAATTTCGCGACAAAACAAGTAATGTAGGGACCTTCGTAGTAATGGTAGAACCTATATTTCATGCGTGAGCAAAAATCTGAATTTTATCAGCTGCTGCAACAGCAAGCTCAGTCTCTGATTGAAGATGAAACTGATCTGATTGCCAATATGGCAAACCTGAGTGCGTTGCTCTTTAATGAAATGCCTGATCTGAATTGGTCAGGCTTTTATATTTTAAGAGATGATGTTTTGGTCTTAGGGCCATTCCAGGGCAAAGTCGCCTGCGTCCGTATTCCGGTAGGCAAAGGTGTTTGTGGTACAGCAGTGGCTACTGGTGAGATCCAGTTGGTTAAAGATGTACATGAATTTCCCGGCCACATCGCTTGTGATGCTGCCAGTAATTCAGAAATTGTGTTGCCGGTGCGGCACAACGGCAAGATTATTGCTGTATTGGATATTGATAGTCCGAGTCTGGCTCGTTTTGATTCGGACGATCAGCAAGGACTTGCCAGGTTAGTTCAATTGTTTGAGCAGCATCTGGCACGGACTTTATGAAAGATTTAGTCAATATTCAGGATTATTTATTCCAGGTTGCCGATGTAGGTGACTGGGAAGGTGAAGAAGAGATCGTCGCTGATCGCATTAACACCATTTATCATTCGGTTTGGCGCCGATTTCCGGATGATATTTTACCAGCCGAAATAGACCATTTGCTTCATGCTATTTGGAACGAGCTACGAGGTAGTTTAGTTTTATTAGAAGCGGACGAAGACGAACTGGTCGACTGGGCTATCTGTTACGTTAATAATCAATTAGAAGAAGGCATCAAGTTAGACGATGCCGCTGATGAAGAAGAGTAATTTTGATGACAACCCCAACTGAACAAATTCAAGCTCAACCAGCAGGCAAAGATGTGAAACAAATCCTCGCCGAACTAAGCGAAAAGTTTCCTCTGTGCTTTAGCCAAAACGGTGAAGCTAAACCTCTGAAAATTGGTATTTTTCAGGACTTAGCACAGCGGTTGTCTGAAGAGGATGGCATCAGCAAAACACAAATTCGACATGCCCTGCGTTTGTACACCTCCAGTTGGCGTTATCTGGCTTGCGTTAAAGTAGGAGTTGCCCGGGTTGATCTTGATGGTCAGGCCGGAGAGTTGATCGATGAGCAGCAGGCTGCTCATGCCGCACAAACTCTGGAGCAGAGTAAAGCGAAAGCCGCAGAACAACGTAAAGCGAAGGCCGCTGTTGAGCGCGCCAAGCATAAGGAACAGCAAAAAGAACAGGCGAAAACTGCGCAGGCAGACAAACCTGCTTACAAAAAATCTACGCCAAATAAGGCTACAGTAGCTGCAAAAGCGGCCAGACTGAACTCTAAGCCTCAGGCCACAGAGAAAGTGGTTCAAGAGCAAACGGTTGAACTTATTGCATTAAATACAGCCACATTAAAAGTTGGCAGTGCCGTGCAGCTAAAAGTGGGTCTGAAACCAGTACCTGCAACTGTACTTGAAGTAGTTAAAAACGATGTTGTGGTGCAGCTAGCCTCAGGTATGGTGATCAAAACCCAAGGGGACAAGCTGTTCCAGGCTTAACAGAGATGAGTGTTCAATGAAAAAAATTTCCAGCTTAGCGGCGTTTTTTCTGGTTATAGGCAGCAGTGTTGCTGCTCCCGTTATTTCTCCTGTGCCAAATCTGGCGCAGGAACCACAGCATGCGACAGCCAGTAAACGAGTCACCAATTACTTTACCCGTGAGCATTATTTGGGCTTACGTATTGATGACGAGTTGTCGTCAAAAGTCTTTGACCGCTATATCAAAAGCCTGGATTTTTTCAGGAACGTCTTACTTAAATCAGATGTTGATAGCTTTGAAAAGTACCGTAACGAGTTCGATAACGGCTTGGTCAAAGGTCAGTTTGATTTTGCCTATCAAATGTTCAATTTAAGCATGACGCGTCGCCTGGAGCGTTATGACTATGCAATTAGTTTGCTGGATAAACCTTTTGATTTCACGGCGAAAGACAGTTATCAGTTTGAGCGCGAAGACGCGCCATGGGCAGCTGATGTGGCGCAGCTTAACGAGTTATGGCGTCAGAAAGTTAAGTTTGATGCGCTCAATCTTAAATTAGCTGGCAAAACTGCAGAGGAAACGACTAAGTTACTGAAGAAGCGTTATGAAAACGCTAAAAAGCGTCTATTGCAAACTGAAAGCGAAGACGTTTTTCAGATCGTAATGAATTCCTATGCCCGCAGTATTGAAGCTCATACCTCTTATTTATCCCCTCGCAGTGCAGAACGTTTCCAGCAGGAAATGAACCTGTCACTGGAAGGTATTGGAGCCGTACTGCAAAGTGACGATGATTTTACCGTGATTATGAGTCTGGTCCCCGGTGGTCCGGCTGATATGACAAAAAAAATCAAGCCAAAAGACAAAATAATAGGTGTAGCTCAGGGCGATGAAGAGTTTGTCGATGTAGTAGGCTGGCGACTGGATGATGTGGTTGACTTAATTAAAGGTCCGAAAGGCTCGACAGTACGTCTGCAAGTGCTGGTAGGCGGTGATGCCTCTAAAGGTGTTCCCACTCAGATTTCTATTGTTCGCGATAAAATCCGTTTAGAAGACAGGGCGGCCAAGGCCGAAGTTCTGGAGCCTAAACTGAGTCCGCTGGGTAAGAAAATTGGTGTCATTAATATTCCAAGTTTTTATAACAACCTGACTGAAGATGTGAAGAAAGAAATTGCCAGCTTAAAACAACAAAATGTAGATGGCATTATTGTTGATTTACGTGGTAACGGTGGTGGTTCATTACCAGAGGCCGTGACTTTAACGGGTCTGTTTATTGATAAAGGTCCGGTAGTTCAAATCAGGGAAGCCGGTAATCGCATCAGTGTCAGTCAGGATCTGGACGGTTCGGTGTTTTATGATGGTCCCTTGACTGTCATGGTTGACCGTTACAGCGCTTCAGCTTCGGAAATTTTTGCAGCTGCTATGCAGGATTATGGCCGGGCACTCATAGTGGGTGAACACACTTTCGGCAAAGGCACAGTTCAGCAGCACCGTGGTTTAGGGCGTGTTTACGACATGTTTGAAGAGTCTTTGGGCTCAGTGCAATTTACTATCGCAAAGTTTTACCGTATTGATGGTGGTAGCACTCAACACAAAGGCGTGATCCCTGACATTGCATTTCCTTCACCAATAGAGCCAGGTGAATGGGGTGAAAGTAAAGAGGAAAACGCTTTGCCTTGGGATAGCATTCCGGCGGCGCAGTACACTGCTTCAGATGATATTAAAAAGGCATTGCCACTGTTACAGCAAAAACATCAGGCCAGGTTTAGCAAAGAGACCGAGTACAAGTATCTGATGGATGATATTGCTTTATACAACAAAGAAAAAGACGAAAAGAATATCTCTTTAAACGAACAAGAACGTTTAAAGAAAAAAGAGGAAAACACAGCCCGGGATTTGAAACGAGTGAACGAACGCTTGACTCGTTTGAAGTTGCCTGTTGTGAAAAATCTTGAGGATTTACCTGAAGTACTGGAGAAGTTGGATCCTTTGCTAGAGGAAACAGCGCAAATAACCGCAGATATGTTAAGTCTGGGTCATTTGGCAAAACGCGCAGAATAAGTGAAGCTAAGGGGTCAGAGTCAATAATAGGCTGAAGCCATTTATTGACTCTGACCCCTTTTTATAACAACAGAATTGGTGCTAACCAATCGTGATGAGAACAGAATCATGGAACAACTAACTGTACCACGCCAGATCAAATCCCCGACCTTTTTAGATGCCAGTATTCCCTTGATAGTGCTGGTTGTGTTGTTAAGTTTATCTGTTTATCTCTATGGCAGTGATTCTTCTTACGGCGCAAATCAGATTGCTTTGTTTGTCGCTGCCTTTGTTGGCGTTGTGATTGGCCTGAAAAATGGCTACGGCTGGGCCGATATTGAACAGGCGATGGTCAAAGGTATTTCCTTATCGCTAGGCGCTTTACTGATCCTATTCTCTGTAGGTGCACTAATCGGGACCTGGCTGTTGGCGGGTACAGTACCTTCTCTGATTTATTATGGTTTGCAGCTGCTGGACCCTTCCTGGTTTTACGCCGCCAGCTGTTTGCTTTGTGCTGTGGTGGCCATCAGTATAGGTAGCAGTTGGACAACAGCAGCCACTATAGGTGTAGCGCTTATAGGTGTTGCGTCAGGATTAGGCATGTCAACAGCGGTCACAGCGGGGGCTATAGTTTCAGGTGCCTACTTTGGAGACAAAATGTCCCCCGTCAGTGAGACCACAAATCTCGCACCTGCAGTTGCAGGGTCTAATTTGTTTGAACATATCCGCCATATGACCTGGACTACTATTCCCAGTCTGGCGTTGGCTCTGATTATTTTTGCAGTCATGGGCTTTAATGCAGATGCCGCAGCGGATGATTCACAGATCCGGGCTATCAGCGACGCATTGTTGCAGCATTTTAACATCAGTCCTTTGATGCTCGTGCCTTTGGCTGTGCTGATGGCGATGGCTGTAAAGAAAGTACCAGCTTTTCCAACTGTGTTTATTGGCGCCCTGTTAGGTGGCCTGTGGGCTGTACTATTTCAACCTGAACTTGTGGCAAAGATGGCGGACCCTGCCTTAAATTCTGTGCTTGCGACTTTAAAGGTGGTTTGGAGTACGCTGCATGGAGGTTTTGTGATCGAAACACAAAATGCCGAGCTGGATAAGTTGCTCAATGGCGGCGGTATGGTGAAGATGCTCAACACCTGTTGGTTGATTTTCTCAGCAATGATGTTTGGCGCAGTGTTGGAACATGTAGGTTTATTACGTAAGTTTGTTGAAGCGATTCTGCACAAGGCGCACAGCACTGGCTCGTTAATTACCAGCACAATAGCTACCTGTATTGCCACCAATATTCTAACAGCGGACCAGTATATGGCTATTGTGATGCCTGGCCGGATGTTTAAAGAAGAATACGAACGTCGCGGTTTAGCTCCTGTTAATTTATCCCGTACTCTGGAGGACGGAGGCACTATAACTAGTCCGCTGATCCCCTGGAATACTTGTGGAGCTTATATGCATGGTGTCCTAAACGTCAGCCCGCTGGATTATGCTGTGTACGCATTTTTTAACCTTATTAATCCTGTTTTGGCGGTAATTTATGCCTATATGGGCATTAAGGTACTGAAGCTGACTCCACCGGATACTCCTATTACTGTGGCCGTTCAGGGTAAATAATAGACAAGGCCAGTTGAAGAACTGGCCTTATTTTATTAGCCACCTGATAAGGCATTCAAACAGCCGGGAACAAGGCAGCAGGTCTAAATTTTTATGTACAGGACGTACAATAATTCTCAAGCGCAGGAGCATAATTTTCTATGCGGGCATTAATAAGAGAGAGTTCGTGATGAATCAGATAAACAGCCGTCAGGCAAAAAAGTTAAGCGATTACAAAGCGCCGGCATTTACTATTACTGACGTAGAGCTGAGGTTTGAACTTGACCCTGAAGCTACATTGCTTACCGCTATCTATCAATGTCAATCTGCAAATGGTGAAACGGGGACTTTGATATTAGACGGACAGGAACTGACTTTGTTAGCAGTGTCAGTGGATGGTGTTTTATTAAATTCAGATGCATATCAACTGACGCCCGAACAGCTCATATTGCCCGGACTACCAGCCAAAGCCCAGCTTGAGCTAAAAATCGAACTGAATCCAAAAGCGAACACAGCGCTGGAAGGCTTGTACTTATCCAATCGCGCCTATTGCACTCAGTGTGAGGCGGAGGGATTTCGACGTATCAGTTATTACCTGGACAGACCCGATGTTCTGGCTCGTTTCACCACTCATATTATCGCCGATGATAAAGCATACCCAGCGCTATTAAGTAATGGTAATTTGGTTCATTCAGACTTATTACCTGATGGCCGCCGTCATGTCACCTGGGTTGACCCATTTCCAAAGCCAAGTTATTTGTTTGCTTTAGTAGCAGGGGACTTTGATTGCTTAAAAGGCAGTTACACTACAGGCTCTGGCCGCCAAGTGGCACTGGAATTTTATGTCGATAAGGGCAATAAAAACCGGGCACAATTTGCGTTGGAGTCTCTGAAACGCGCCATGTTATGGGACGAGCAGACTTTTGGTCTGGAGTACGATCTGGATATTTATATGGTCGTTGCCGTCGACTTTTTTAATATGGGCGCTATGGAAAACAAAGGCTTAAACGTATTTAACAGCAAGTATGTGTTGGCCGATCAGTCCTCAGCCACGGACACTGATTTTTTTAATATCGAATCCATTATTGGTCACGAGTATTTTCACAACTGGACCGGCAACAGGGTGACGTGCCGCGACTGGTTTCAGCTGAGTTTAAAAGAAGGTTTGACGGTATTCAGAGATCAGCAGTTTAGTGCCGATATGGGCTCTGCAACTCTGAATCGAATTGACGCTGTAAAAACCATCCGCACCGCCCAGTTCGCCGAAGATGCGGGTCCTATGGCGCATCCAATTCGACCACAGCAAGTGCTGGAAATGAATAATTTTTACACAGTTACAGTGTACGACAAAGGAGCTGAAGTCATTCGTATGCTGCATACCTTATTGGGACAGCATGGCTTTCGCAAAGGCATGGATTTGTACTTTAAACGTCATGATGGTCAGGCCGTGACCTGTGACGACTTTGTTAATGCAATGCAGGACGCGAATGGCCGTGATTTAACCTTGTTCAGACGCTGGTATCAGCAATCTGGTACACCTGAATTAAAAGTGTATAGCGAATTTGACGCTAAAAAGCGTGAATTTAAGCTATTGATGCAACAACACACTCCAGCAACGGCAGATCAGTCCGAAAAGCAGCCTTTGTTATTGCCGGTAAGGCTCGAGTTATTGAGTGATGGAATCAGTCATAGCTATCTTTTAGAGATGACTGAAACACAGCAGGAGTTTAGTTTTGCTGCGACTCAAAAGCCGGTACCAGTGTTGTTGGCAGATTTTTCAGCACCTGTTAAATTGCAGTACCAATACAGCCTGGATGAACTGTTGCTAATAGCCCGTGATGCTAAAGACGGTGTAGCACGCTGGGATGCCATACAGCAACTGTGGCAACTGCAGGTCAAAGCCGCTATTGAAGCAAAAACTTCAGGGGCAGACTATCAGTTACCTACTGCTTTACTGGAGTTTTATCGACAGTTATTAATCCGGCCTCTGGATGATTTAGCCTTTACCGCTGAATTGCTAACAGTACCAGCCTACGACATGGTGGCTGAACAGTTTGATGAAATACCGGTGCAGGATTTGGTGTCGGTTTTACACTACTTTGTACAACAATTGGCGGACAAACTGGCCGATCAGTGGCAGCAGCGTTATCAGTCATTGCAATCAGAAGCCTATCAGTACGAGCAACAACAAGTCGCCCAGCGCGCTTTACGTTCAGTCTGTTTACACTATCTGGCTTTTGTTGAAGGGACGGATGAATTGTTACGCCAGCAGTACGAGCGCAGCGATAATATGACCGACCAGTTAGCTGTGCTGCGCTCTTGCCGTAGTGCCTTACATCCGCTTTTTACAGAGCTGATGAGTGATTTCGAGCAGCGCTGGAATACAGATGTATTGGTATTAGATAAATGGTTTAACTTATCCGCGTCTTACCCGCAGGTATCCGTATTTGCCACATTGGAGCAACTGACTGCCCATCCACAATTCAGCTGGCAAAATCCAAATCGGGTTCGTGCCGTATTCGGCGCTTTTTATCAGCAAAATCCGGCCATGTTCCATGCTGAAGATGGCAGAGGCTATCAGGTGTTGGCCGATGTGGTGTTGAAAATGGATGCCATTAATCCTCAGGTCGCTTCCCGTTTAGTGACGCCTCTGTTGTCGTGGAAACGTTATCAAAGCGCAAGGCAACAGCAGATCAAAGCTGTGTTGCAAAGTATGTTGGCGAAAGAGTTGAGTAATGATTTATATGAGAAAGTGAGTAAGAGTTTAAGTTGATGCGGCAGTATAAATTCAGATTGGTGCTGGATGTAGATCAATGCCTGGCCTTTTATCAGGGGCTCTACACAGACGTTGTGGTCCAGGCTGACAACGGCCAGACAGTGCAACTGCCTCTGCGGCATTTCAGGCCCTACATCAGCCATTCTGGGGTGAACGCGCGCTTTGTATTAACTTTAACCGAACAGGGTAAGTTCGCTGCTTTGGAAAAAATAAATTAGAGTTATTACTTAAAACGCTGACTTAAAACAAAATGCGCAAATTCTGCCACTTTAGCTATTATTTTCATTTAGTTAGCTGATCTTTGTTCAACTGGTCAAACCGGATTCAGTTAATGCAGGGTGCTGAAGAGGTGTTAAAGGGAAAAAACTGAATAAAAATCAACAGATTTGACGGATCGCAAGCCTTGCGCCCTGATCAAAATGATGTAATGATTTCTTCGATACAAGCTGACCTCCGAGCAGTTGGTTGGCTCAAAATAAAAAATAACAAAATACCTGCAGGGACAGGGGGGGAGATAACGAATGAATACTAAGCCAGGTGCCTTCGCCAGAAGTACTTTAGCTCTGGGTGTTGCTTCTGCATTATTGGCCTTGTCGGCCACTAGTGCTCAGGCCGCCACCTTTAGTTTTGATGATGTAGAAGTTGTATTTGACTCGACCTTTTCTTACGGTGCCAGCTGGCGTGCTGAAGACCGGAACTGGGATACTATAAGTAAGGTCAACCATCCACGTTTTGACTGGACTAATTACAGCGCTTTTACCAACCCTATTTATACAGGCGCACAAATCTGGGCTCAGCCTGGAGCCTATTCGAGTAACGGTGACGCCGGTAATTTAAACTATGACCGCGGTGATATGTTTTCCGAAGTCTTCCGTGGTACTCATGAGTTGTCTATCGCCAAAGGTGATTTTGGCTTTTTTGGCCGTTTTACCTACTTCTACGACTCGGCATTGATGGACGATGAGGGGGCTTATACCAACCCATTGTCCGGTAACAGAGTAGATCCATGTGCTGATGACGAAGCCAGAGATCTGGCTTGTCGTGATATCCGTTTATTAGATGCGTATGTCTACGGCAACTTTGCGTTAAATGATGGTGCTAATCCACTGTCAATTCGAGTGGGGCAGCAGGTATTAAGCTGGGGTGAAAGTACTTTTATCCAGCATGGTATTAATATCACACCTATAGATGTTGGTGTGGCGCGCAGTCCTGGCGCCGAACTAAAAGAAGCCTACATTCCAGTTGGTATGGCTTGGGCTTCGTTAGGTGTTACAGAAAACTTAACGGCTGAAGTGTTTTATCAGTACGAGTGGGAAAACAGCTATCTGCCTGTACCAGGCTCTTATTTCTCTACCAACGATTTCGCTGGCAAAGGTGGTTACAATCAGAATATTCAGTTAGGTTTTGCTGGTAACCCGGATATCGACCTCGATTTCCTGGTGGGAGAAATGAATAAGTTATCGCAAAGTGCTCCTGCCTTGTTAGCTGCATTGAGCAACCCGGCTGCCACTGCGGCGCAGCGCGCTGCTGCTGTTAATGCTATGCTGGCTTATTCCACCAAAGTAACATTAAGACCGCAAGGCTCAGCGGGTGAAATTGAGCCGGAAGACGGCGGTCAATACGGTATTAAACTGGAATATTTTTCTCCGGAGCTGAATGATACTGAATTTGCGTTTTACCATATGAATTATCATAGCCGTACGCCGTTGATTTCAGGTATAGCTTCTGATTTTCGTGTTGGTGTGGATGCCAATGGACAACCATTGGGTGTGATCCAGTCTTTGGCTTATCTGGCTGCAAATCAGGGACAAATCAATAAAGATAATATCAACGAGTTGGATGTGTTTTCGAAAGGTTTAATCCAATATCCGGAAGATATAAAGCTTTATGGTTTCAGCTTTAACACAACTCTGGACGGAACTTCTGTTGCCGGTGAGCTTGCTTACCGTCAGGACGAGCCGTTGCAAATTGATGACGTAGAAATTCTGTACGCTGGTATGCCGGAACAGCTTGCAAACGCTGGTTTACGTCCTGAACTGGAAGGGATCAGTCAGATTGGGCGTTATGACGGAAATAAAGTAGGTTCTGGCGAATTCGCTCAGGGCTTTATTTTGTCGGACACCACTCAAGCACAAATCACAGTAACCCATTTGTTTGGGCCAATGTGGATTGCCGACAACTTCACTATGTTAGCTGAAGTAGGTGGTATCAAAATTAATGATATGCCTGATCAGTCGGTGTTACGTTTGAATGGACCAAATACAGATCGTAGCGGTGGTCCATTGTTGGGCACTATTAACGGTGGCCCATTGGTGAATAAAGACGGCGTACACACAGCATTATCCAATGGTGCTGAAACCAACCCTTTCCCAACTGCTTCTGCCTGGGGTTACCGTTTATTAGCTAAAGCAGATTTCAACGATGTGTTTGCTGGCGTCAACATGTCGCATCGTGTGGTATTTTCCCACGACGTGAACGGTATAACACCAGACCCACTCTTTATGTTCTCTAAGGACAAAAAATCTGTTGGTTACACTGTTGCATTTGATTATCTGAACCGCTGGTCTTCGGAGTTTTCTTACAACGCCTTTTGGGGTGGTGTAGGCACAACTAACAATACAGCAGACCGTGATTTTGTATCTTTTAACATTAAATACTCTATTTAAGGGACGAGGCGAGAACCATTATGAAAAAACTCACCCTGATTGCATCCACTATTGCGCTAGTTGTTAGCTGTGGTGCTATTGCTAAGTTAACTCCGGATCAAGTTGCCCGTTTGGGCGCTGATCTGACGCCGCTTGGTGCGGAAAAAGCGGGTAATGCCGATGGCAGTATTCCTGCATGGGAAGGTGGTATTAAGTCTGCTCCGGCGGGTTATAAGCCTGGTGATCACCACCCTGATCCGTTTTCGGGCGACAAGATACTCTTCACCATAGATAAAACTAATCTGGCACAGTACAAAAACATGTTAAGTCCGGGCCAGATCAAGCTGTTTGAAGCTTATCCTGACAGTTACAAAATGAATGTATACCAGACGCGCCGCACTGCTTCCTATCCACAGTATGTGTATGATGCGACTAAAAAGATCGCAGGAAGTGCTGAGCTGGTTGAAGGTGGGAACGGTATAGTAAACGCCGCTATAGGTATTCCATTTCCGATCCCGTCAAACGGTTTGGAAGCGATTTGGAACCATACCTTGCGTTTTCGTGGCGTTGCAGCCAGCCGCAACGGTGGTCAGGTTGCGCCTACCGCTAATGGTGATTTTGTGACTATAGGTTTTGATGAACAAATTATGTTCAAATACTCAGCACCTGACGCCACAGTAGAAGCTTTGCAAAAAGAAAATATCCTGTTCCGTTTTAAACAAGCTGTGACTACTCCTGCTCGTTTAGCCGGTACTGCACTGTTAGTGCATGAGACTATGGACCAGGTGAAGACTCCTCGTCAGGCATGGACCTACAACACAGGTCAACGCCGTGTTCGTCGTGCGCCAAACGTCGCTTATGATGCCCCAGGTACAGCCTCTGATGGTCTGCGTACTACAGACGACTTCGATATGTTTAACGGTTCACCAAACCGCTATGACTGGAAGTTAATAGGCAAGCAAGAGCTGTTTATTCCTTATAACAGTTACAAATTGCACAGCAAAGACGTGAAATATGCAGATCTGATCAAACCGGGCCATATTAACCCTGAGTATGTGCGCTGGGAAAAACACCGCGTGTGGGTAGTAGAAGCCAACCTGAAAAGTGGTACCAGCCATGTCTATGGCAAACGCGTATTCTTTATTGACGAAGACAGTTGGCAAATTCATGTAGCGGATCTGTACGACAACAGGGGTGAGCTATACCGTGTTGCAGTAGCACATGGTCTGAACTACTACGAAGTACCAACACACTGGAGTACGCTGGAAGTTTTCCACGACCTGAACACCCGTCGTTATATTGCGATTGGTCTGGACAACGAAGACAAGATGTATGACTTCTCTGTGCAGTTAACAGATAACGACTTTACGCCAGCTGCGCTGCGTCGTGAAGGTACCCGTTAATCTGTCAACATCTAATAAACGGTTGGCTTGATGCCAACCGTTTTTGTTTCTAAATTGCAGCTGAGTGAAAACTCTAATGATGGTTAAACTTTTATCCTCTGTCGCAGCGTTGCTGCTGACTACACAAATACAGGCTGAGCCGGCGGTTTTGCCAACTCCCTCTCACCTGATGCCTTTGGCAGTTAAGACTGTGTTGACCGACGTGATCCGCGTCGATGATCAGCTGTATATTGCGGTTGGTGACCGAGGCCATTTATTGGTCAGCAATGATGCTGTTCAATGGACTCAGGTCCAGACGCCAGTGCAAAGTTTGCTAACTTCAGTGTATTTTACTGATGAAAAACATGGTTGGGCTGTAGGTCACGATGCCACTATCATCGCGACACAAGACGGTGGTCAAAGTTGGCAGTTACAGCAATTTAAGCCTGAGACGGACAAACCTTTGTTTGATATTTTGTTTTCAGACGCGAACAACGGTATAGCCTTGGGCGCTTATGGAATGTTCTACCGTACTACAGACGGTGGTAAAACCTGGGCAGATGAGTTTCATCTGGAGTTGGTTGGTGCTGAAGATCAGGAGTACTTAACAGAGCTTAAAGACAGCGATCCGGATGCCTATCTGGAAGAACGTGCTTCAGTCTTGCCCCATTTTAACCGTATTTATCAGCACAACAACGTACTTTATCTGATTGGTGAGGCTGGCTTTTTTGCTACGAGTGCTGATTTTGGTAAAAGCTGGACACGCCACACTGAGTTTTATAATGGCTCTTTGTTTGGCTTAAGTATGACTGCTAAAAATACTCTGATAGCTGCAGGTTTACGCGGTCATGTGTTCAGAAGCACAGACTTAGGTCAAAGTTGGCAGCAAGTCAAACTTGATCAGACAGCTACACTGAACAGTGTGCTGACAGATGATGCCGGATATGTCTATCTGACAGGAAACGCGGGTACTTTGTTGGTCAGCCGCGATGATGGAGCTAGTTTTACCGCTGTGCCAACTCAAGACAGTAAAGCCATTTTGAATGCCATCGCAGTCAAAAGTCAGCTTGTATTAGTGACAGAGGCTGGAATTCGAACCTTAGCAATCAAGAAGTCGGAATAACATGAGTCTGAACCGAATTGTAACGAGCTGTGAGACGGCATTGTTCCGTCACAGACCAGCTGTGATTGTACTTTTTGTACTTGCCACTTTGTTTTTATTATTTAAAGCGACCCAAATTAAGCTGGACGCTGCTTTTACCAAGAATATCCCGTTGCAGCATGAATATATGCAAACCTATATGCAGCACGCTAAGGATTTTGGGGGGGCTAATAATATTCTGGTGTCTGTATGTGATGCCAAAGGAAATATTTTTAACCCTGACTTTTTTGCAGCTTTCAAAAAAATCCACGATCAGATTTATTACCTGCCTGGAGTAGACCGCAGTCTGGTGAAGTCTCTTTATAGTCCCAGCACGCGTTTTGTTGAAGTGGTCGAAGATGGTTTTGCAGGTGGTCCTGTTATTCCAGCCGAATTCTCCCCAACACCAGAAGGTTTGGCTATCGTCAAATCCAACGTGGAAAAAGCCGGCATTGTTGGGCGTATGGTAGCAGACGATTTCAGTTGTGCCATGGTGACAGCTCAATTGCTGGAAGTGGACCCTGAAACTCAGCAAAAACTCGATACCATTAAATTTGCTGCCGAGCTCGAGCAACAGGTGCGTGGTCAGTATCAAAACGAAAATCTGACAGTACATATTATTGGTTTTGCCAAAATGGTCGGCGATGTGGCTGATGGTGCAAAAGGCGTATTGGCGTTTTTTGCCGTTGCAATAGTGATCACTGCCATTATGGTATACCTGTTCAGCGGTTCAGTGATGTTAACCATATTACCTATTGCCTGTTCTTTAATTGCTGTGATTTGGCAGATGGGCATGTTAACAGTATTGGGTTTTGGCATTGACCCTATGTCAATTCTGGTGCCATTTCTGGTATTTGCAATAGGTGTTAGTCATGGCGTACAAATGATTAATGCGACTGGTAAAAACGTTGCGCTAGGTATGGATGCTAAAACTGCAGCTCAAGCCAGCTTCCGTAAACTGCTGATCCCCGGTGGCATAGCTTTGCTGTCAGACACGGTCGGCTTTTTAACCCTGCTGATTATTGAAATCGGCGTTATCCGTGAACTAGCCGTTACCGCCAGTTTAGGTGTCGGCATTATTATCCTGACTAACCTGATTTTGTTACCTGTACTGATGTCCTACGTCAAATTCAGTGACAAATATAAACAGAAGGTTCAGGCTCCTCATCCAGGTATTGAGAAGTTCTGGTATAGCCTGTCATCCTTTGCCACTCCCAAATATGCGGTGGTGATATTAGTGGCGACTGCAGCTCTGTTTGGCCTGGGCTGGCATCAAAGCGCACATTTGAAAATTGGTGATTTGCATCCGGGCGCACCAGCATTGCATGAAGACTCGGTCTACAACCAGGATACCTTCCTGATCACCGACCGGTATGCTATTTCTGTTGATTACATCAATGTGATGGTTGAGACACCGGCCAATGGCTGTACTTTCCATGATGTGATGAATAGGATTGACCAGTTCCAATGGCAAATGGAGAACGTGCCAGGAGTTCAGTCGGCGGTGTCGCTGGCATCGGTATCCAAAACCATCAATGCGGCTTACAACGAAGGCAATGTGAAATGGAAAATCTTGCCTCGGACAACTGAAAGTCTGGTGCAATCCTCCAGTAGGGTCGAAACCAGCACGGGCTTACTTAATAGTGATTGTTCTGTGATGCCTGTGATCTTGTTTTTAAACGACCATAAAGCTGAGACTATTGAAACTGTGGTTGCTGCAGCGAAAAGAGCCGGTGCTGAGCTCAATACAGATGAAGTGAAATTTAAGTTGGCTTCAGGACCTGTTGGAGTCATGGCCGCTACCAATGAAGCAGTAGATGCGGCTCAGACTCCAATGATGTGGTATGTCTACGGTGCTGTAATCATTTTATGTCTGATTAGCTTCCGTTCGGTGAAAGCCACTGTCGCAGTGATAGTGCCGCTTTATGTGGTGTCTGTTCTTGCAACTGCCTTGATGACCAAGCTGGAAATTGGCTTAACTGTTTCTACTCTACCTGTCATAGCGCTGGGTGTAGGAATAGGGGTTGATTACGGCATTTATATTCTGTCAAACATGACACAGTTGCTGCGTGATGGCACGCCACTGCGTCAGGCCTATTTCACAGCGTTAAAAGAGACAGGCAGCGCTGTACTCTTTACTGGTATTACGCTGGCGATAGGTGTCAGTACCTGGGTGTTTTCAGCGCTGAAGTTCCAGGTTGATATGGGCATACTCCTGACCTTTATGTTTTTAGTGAATATGTTGGGTGCAGTTTTGGTGTTGCCGGCACTTGCAGCCTTTTTTTGGCGAAAAAATAACTAGTCACTACTTATTTTAAGAACAGCATGTTTAGTCAAGAAAATGGCCGCAAGGCCATTTTCTATTTAAAGCGGATGAATAACTTGTCAAATCAGCTATTTTTATTCTGGTACAACCAGTTGTAAAGACATAAATAAAGCTCGAAAAGCCCGTCAATACTCAATAAACTTCGCACCTGACACGCTCTGTATGTAAGCAAACCTGGTCTAAGTGGGCTGAGGTTTCAAAAAAGGATACAAAAATGGCACTGATAGACGGTCAACCTTCTGTACTACTACAAAATGTAAGTAAACTTATTCGTTCTAAAGTCAAAGATCAGGTAGAACTGGTCGAAAAATTTGCCCACACTCTGTACGGCAATATGTCCCATGAAGATTTGTTTGGTCGTAATGACAGCGATTTGTATGGCGCTGCATTGAGTTTATGGCAAAGCTTTAATGGTCATACTGAAGCTAAAGCCTTGATACGTGTATTCAACCCGGAAATAGCGAAACATGGCTGGGAGTCAAAACACACTATTGTTGAAATAGTGGTCAAAGATAGTCCGTTTTTAGTGGATTCAGTGCGGATGGCGTTAAGCCGGCAATCTATCACTGCGCATTTGTTATTGCATTATCCTTTGCAAACACTTCGTAACGATAAAAACGACATCACAGATTTCTTTAAGTTAGGTACTGTGGACCAAGCCAGCACCGAGCAAACTGTATTTCATATAGAAATTGATCGCATGACGGATAAAGCGGCAGTTGAGGCTTTAACCTCTGAATTGCAATCTGTGATGGAAGACGTTTCTCTGGCTGTACAGGATTGGAAACCTACCAAGGAAAAACTGCTGCAGGTGATTGCAGACTTACCAAAACAAGCCGCTTCTATCCATTCAACCGAATTGGAACAAGCCATTGAGTTTTTAAACTGGATGGCCAAAGATAATTTCACTTTGTTGGGTTATCGTGAATACCGCATCAAGGCGGTAGAAGGCGATCATAAAATTGAGGGCGTGAACGATAGCGCTTTAGGCTTAATGCGTCGTTCGGTTTCGCGCGATTTAATGTTATCTGATTTACCAGAGCAGGCACGTAAACAGGCTTTGAGTTCCTCTTTGCTGATCCTGACCAAAACCAACAATAAATCCCGTGTGCATCGTCCTGCTTATATCGACTATGTTGGTATTAAACGTTTTGACGACAAAGGCCATGTGATAGGGGAAGACCGCTTTATTGGTTTGTACTCGTCATCCTTATACAACAACAGCGCCGCTGATATTCCATTGCTGAAAAACAAGCTGGCCAAAGTGATGGCCAAGTCTGGATTTGCTCATGGTACTCACGCTTATAAAGCGCTGTTAAACATTCTTGAAACTTACCCACGGGATGAGTTGATCCAGGCCACCACTGATGAGTTGTTAGATGTGTCCACCGGCGTACTGCAAATGCAGGAACGTGATATGACACGTCTGTTTGTGCGTAAAGATGCCTTTGGCCGTTTTGTGTCAGCTATGGTGTATGTACCGCGTGAGCGTTATAACACTCAGCTGCGTAAAGTCACGCAACAAATTCTGGCCCAGTCTCTGGGCAGCACTGAAGCAGTGGAATTCACCACTTACTTCTCTGAGTCTGTGTTGGCGCGTACCCATTATTTCGTTCGGATCAACGATAACAATATCGAGTTTAATGTGAAAGAAATTGAACGCAATTTAGTAGAAGCGGCCCGCACCTGGGAAGATAAGCTGGAATCCGCGCTGGTTGGTCATTATGGTGAAGCCCGTGGTCGTGAACTGGCCCGTAAGTATTTAACCGCTTTCCCGTCGTCTTACAAAGACGAAATGTTGCCAAACGATGCGCTGGTCGACATTGAAAAAATTGAGTCGTTAAACGACGAACACCGTCTGGATATGTTGTTTTATCGTCCTCAGGAAGATCGTAACGACAGTAAAACTGTACGGCTGAATCTGTTCCATAAAGATCACCCGATTTATTTATCTGATGTATTGCCTATCCTGGAAAACTTCGGTTTACGTGTGATAGGCGAAACCCCTTATGCGGTGCGTTGTCCGGACGGCTCTGTCAGCTGGATTTTAAACTTTGCGATGGAAGTCAACGGCACTATGCCTGCAGACTTTGAGCAAGCTCAGTTGTCTTTCCAGGATTCTTTTGCCAAAGTGTGGAAAGGAGAGCTGGAAGATGATGGTTTTAACCGTTTAATTCTGGGTGCTGGTTTAACAGGCCGTGAAGCTTCGTTGTTACGTGCTTTTGCCAAATACAAACGTCAAATAGGCGGTACCTTCAGTCAGGCTTATGTCGAATCGACTTTTGGTCGTTATCCGGTATTGGCAAATCTGCTGGTGAAACTCTTTAATGCTAAGTTTGCATTAGACAGCAATAATCAGGCTGATGCAGAGAAGTTACAGGCTGAAATTCTGGCGCAGCTGGAAAATGTAGCGAACCTGGATGACGACCGTATTATCCGTCGCTTCCTGGCTATCATTCAGGCCATTGTTCGTACCAACTACTTCCAGCAAGCCTCAGATGGCAGCGACAAACCTTATATTTCCTTTAAAGTTCGTCCGGCTATGATCCCGGATATGCCACTGCCGTTACCATTCTTCGAAATCTTTGTGTATTCACCTAAAGTAGAAGGGGTACATTTACGTTTCGGTAAAGTCGCGCGGGGTGGTTTGCGTTGGTCAGACCGTCGTGAAGACTTCCGTACTGAAGTATTGGGCCTGGTTAAAGCCCAGCAAGTGAAAAACACTGTGATTGTGCCTGTCGGCGCCAAAGGTGGTTTTGTCTGTAAGAAACTGCCTGAAACAGGCGGTCGCGAAGCCTGGTTAAACGAAGGCAAAGCCTGCTACCGTACTTTTATCCGCGGTTTACTGGATGTCACCGACAACATTCTGCAAGGTCAGATTGTACCGCCAAAACAAGTGGTACGTTTAGATGAAGATGACCCGTATCTGGTGGTAGCTGCTGATAAAGGCACAGCAACCTTCTCTGATATTGCCAACAGCATTTCACTGGAATACAACCACTGGTTAGGTGATGCTTTTGCTTCAGGCGGTTCAAACGGTTATGACCACAAAGGTATGGGTATTACTGCCCGCGGCGGCTGGGAGTCCGTTAAACGTCATTTCCGCGAAGTTGGTATAGACTGTCAGACTACAGATTTCACTTGTGTAGGTATAGGTGATATGGCGGGCGACGTCTTTGGTAACGGTATGCTGTTATCCAAACATATTCGTCTGCAGGTAGCCTTTAACCACATGCATATTTTTGTTGACCCTAATCCAGACGCAGCCAAAACTTTTGTTGAGCGTGAGCGGATGTTTAATCTGCCAACTTCAACCTGGGAAGACTTTGATAAGTCATTGATCTCAGAAGGCGGCGGCATTTTCCTGCGCAGTGCGAAATCAATCAAACTGACGCCACAAATGCAGCAGATGCTGGGTACTACAGCAAATAGCCTGACACCAAACGAATTTATTCGTGCAGCGCTGATGATGGAAGTGGATCTGATTTGGAACGGCGGTATCGGAACTTACGTTAAAGCGACAGATGAAACTCATGCTGAAGTTGGGGACCGCGGTTCAGAGGCATTGCGTGTCAATGGTAAAGACGTCAAAGCCAAAATCATAGGTGAGGGTGGTAACTTAGGTACCACGCAACGTGGTCGCATTGAATACGCTGCTAATGGTGGCCGCATCAACACTGACTTTATCGATAACGTAGGTGGTGTAGACTGTTCAGATAACGAAGTTAACATTAAGATCCTACTCAACGCTCTGGTCGCCAGCGGAGATATGACGCTGAAACAACGTAATGAGCTGTTAGCGGCCATGACCAGTGATGTGGCTGATATCGTAATTAACGACTGTTACCGTCAGACGCAGAGCATTTCTGTATCTTCAGTGCTTGGCGCTGAACAGATGAAAGAATACACACGCTTTATCCATGCTCTGGAGAAAGACGGTAAATTAAACCGTGAACTGGAGTTCTTACCTTCTGATGATGCCTTAGCTGAACGCACAGTCAAAGGTCAGGGATTGACCCGTCCTGAACTGGCTATTCTGACCGCCTACGGCAAGATGGTGATGAAAGAATGGCTAGTGTTACCTGAAATTTACGAAAACAGCTATTTCAAACGTCATTTGTTTACTGCTTTCCCTAAAGTTCTGCAGCAAAACTATGCCAAAGAGATGGAAACCCACCCATTAAAAGCTGAGATCATCGCTACTAAACTGGCGAATCTGATAGTCAACGATATGGGCGCCAACTTTGCTCAGCGTATGATGGAAGAGACAGGTTCGTCCATAGCTGAAGTCGCAGTGTGCTACACCATAGCTCGTGACTTATTTGATGTGGAAGCTGTATGGAACAAACTGGAAGAATTGGATAACGTGATACCGGCAGCATTGCAGATCAAGTTGTTCCACCAGTTGCGCCGCACTATGCGCCGTACGACACGCTGGTTCTTGCGCCATCGCAACAAAGCGCTGGATATTCAGCAAACGATAGATTTCTTCAAACCGGCTTTTGTTGAAATCAGCAATAACCTGCAGAAATTGTTAGCACCGGCTGAAGCTGAACAGTTGGCATCCAACGAGCAAGCCTTTCTTGAGCAAGGTGTGCCGGCGGATGTAGCCCGTTATTTAGCTCAGTTAAGTACGTGCTTCTCCGTGATGGACATTGCACAGGTTGCGGATGCTGAGAAGAACTCTTTATTGCTCAGTGCAGAAATTTACTTCAAACTTGGTGATCGCCTGGATCTACACTGGTTCCTGGAGCAAATTACTCAACAGCCGGTGGCGAACCATTGGCAAGCGCTGGCTCGGGCTTCGTACCGTGAAGAGCTGGATTGGCAACAACGAGCACTGTCTGCGGTAGTCGTTCGTGGTTGCGGTGGTGCTTGTGACGCAGAGGCTGTGATCGGCAGCTGGATCACTGAACATGAACCCGTATTGGCGCGCTGGCGTCAAATGCTGGCCGAGTTCAAAACCACCAAGAGCCATGAATTCGCCAAGTTTTCTGTAGCACTTCGTGAGCTGATGTTACTCAGCCATCACTGTGACCCTGTGAAATAATTAGGGTTCCAGCTAGAATACACCGGCTCTTTTTAGGGCCGGTGCTTTTTATGCTCTGCTATCCTGCAGAGCCCCCTTCGGGCCAGCTAAAGCTGTTAAAAATCGTTCCAGACGATTTTTTGTAGCAGAGTTTCAAACTATTAATTATTAAAAGCAGGTTGTTATGTTCTATTCACTGGCGCGTTCTTTAATGTTTTGTACAGATGCTGAGTTTTCACATCACCTGGCCCTTGGCAGTTTAAAGCATTTAAAAAATACTCCGGCGTCAATGCTGTGGCGTCAGGACTTACCAAAAAAACCTGTGACAGTGGCAGGCATTCATTTTGATAACCCTGTGGGTTTAGCTGCAGGTTTGGATAAAAATGCGGACTGTATTGATGCTTTTGGCCAGATGGGGTTTGGCTTTATTGAAGTTGGAACAGTAACACCTCGACCTCAGGCGGGCAATGACAAGCCCCGTTTATTCCGTTTACCTGAAGCAAACGCCATTATTAACCGCATGGGCTTTAATAATAAAGGCGTGGATTATCTGGTTGAAAACGTAAAAAAATCAACCTACAAAGGTGTGCTTGGCATTAATATCGGCAAAAACAAAGACACACCGAACGAGCAGGGCAAAGACGACTACATCGAATGTATGCGTAAGGTCTATGCTCACGCCAGCTACATTACAGTGAATATTTCTTCACCTAATACGCCCGGTCTACGCGATCTGCAGTTTGGTGATGCACTGTTTGATTTGTTGCAGGCGGTGAAAAACGAGCAGTTGGATCTGCAAGCCCAACAAGATAAATATGTGCCGATTTTCGTTAAAATTGCGCCTGATATGGACGAAGTGGCGGTGCAGCAAGTGGCTGAGACGTTGCTGCGTAGCAAAATGGATGGCGTTATTGCCACCAACACGACTCTGGATAAAAGTTCTGTGCAACACCTGAAATATGGCAATGAAATGGGCGGCTTAAGCGGTTTGCCGGTGCAGCAAAAAAGTACAGAAATCATCCGTCAGTTCCGCGCAGCTTTAGGTCCAAAAATGCCAATTATTGGGGTGGGCGGTATAGATTCTGCCAAAGCCGCGCAGGACAAAATGGAGGCTGGTGCTAACCTGGTTCAGGTCTATTCCAACTTTATTTATAAAGGCCCCAGCTTGATCAAAGAGATCGTCGAGAGCCTGAAATAAGCCATATGCCGATCAATTTTGGATCTTCAATTATTAGTCCAAAATAATCTTTAACAGGGCTTAAAAACAAGTGTAGAAAGGCAACATCTTGAATTCACAAGGATTGAGTATGTTGTCTTTATGCCCTGACTGGTGCTGGCAGTATTGCGAAGAGCAAGACCGTTTGCTGTTGCAGTTATCAAACAGCCACCATATTCAAACTGCCTTTAGTGCGAGACAGCTGAACGTTAAACCAGATAAGCAAAGTTTATGTATGGACCAAGCCCAGTTGCTGATGGATTTTGCTGAAGCGCTGGAAGGGGTATTGCCTGACAGCGACTTACTGACAGTTGCAGCCCGTGCTGTGGCAGCTTTAAGTTTTGTTAAAGCGCCAGTGCAAAAAAGCCATCTGTTTAACTTTTCCAGCGTCGAATGCCGCAGCCATTTAATGAGTCTCGCCAAACTGGAAGGTTTAAGCCGCGCTAAAGTTTTGTTGGTGGCCAAAGCTGATCCTATGGTCGATTGCCTGTTACTGGAACCTATGGATCTTCTGAACGGCAAACACTTATCGGCGGGACAATTGGTACGGGTGCAACAAAACCGCCTGATGCCGGTACAATTCGCCCCTCTTTATGCGCTAACAGCCTAATAAATAAACAATCTTTAAGTGATCGGGCCAGATTAGTCTGGTGATCCGTCTGGCAACAGGTAGAATAGGGCACATTTTCAAGCTGGGGTTTAAAAGCTGTGCCAAATCAAACGGATCCTTTTCAGGATATTCGCCCATATTTTGACCATGAAGTACCGGAAGCGATTCGTCGTTTATTGGACGATGCCGATTTTTTGCATGCCATTTTAAATTACCGCCTGGCCAGTTGGCCTAAAACTATCCGTTATTTGTTTACACCTGTATTACGCTGGCTGCTGGCGCGTAAGGCCAAAGGTTTACGCACAGTCTCAGATGTACAGCATATGGTGGCCGACTTTTTACAGCAAAGCCTGCAGAAAAGCTCGGCTGGGGTCAGTGTCAGTGGCCTTGAGCATTTAGATCCAAAACAATCCTATTTATTCGTTTCAAACCATAGAGATATAGCTATGGATCCGGCTCTGGTGAACTGGTGTTTGCATCAAAAGGGTATGGACACAGTGCGTATTGCCATTGGCGATAACCTGCTGAAAATGCCTTGCGCCACTGAGCTGATGAAGCTCAATAAAAGCTTTATTGTTAAACGCTCCATCAAAGCACCACGCGAAATGCTTAAAGCTCTGGGCCATTTGTCGGCTTATATCAAAGATTCGCTTGAAACCGGCCATTCGATCTGGATAGCGCAAAAAGAGGGCCGGGCTAAAGATGGCTTGGATCAAACCGACGAAGCCATTTTAAAAATGTTTTATATCGAAGGTAAAAAACGGGGTCTGGACTTCGCGACTTATATGCAGTCATTGCATATAGTGCCTGTGTGTTTGTCTTACGAATTTGACCCTTTGGATCAGGCTAAAGCCAATGAGCTGCATCAGCTTGCCAGCACAGGCGAATACAAAAAATCAGAGATGGAAGACATTCAAAGCATAGTGCAGGGCATAGTGGGCCAAAAAGGCCGGGTGCATGTACATTTTGGTGAAGCTATTCAAGCTTGTTGTCAGGAACCAGCTGCTTTAGCTGCCGAAATAGACCGCCAAATCTGGGCAGGTTACCGTTTGTATCCGGTGAATTATTTAGCAGCACAAATGGATGTTGAGCTGGACCCAGGTGAAGAAAGCCTGTGGTATCAAACTAAAATGGCGTCTTTACCTGAGGAATTGCGTCCTTATGTACAGCAAATGTACGCAGCACCAGCACTGAAGCAGCAGCAGACTTTAGCCCAGCAAAAACTTCAGGCCAGTCAGCAAAAGGAGCCAGAAGATGGCACGGCATATCAGTTATAAATACAAAGGTGAGTGGAAAAAGATCCCATTTAGCTACGACAAATATGCCGACAGCTTCGAAGCTGTAGCAGCTGCCGAAGGCATAGATTTAACGGCTTTTCGTAAAATGGAGCAGCAAGTGGCGATGACCGCCAAAGGCAAAGGAGCGCTCAAGGACTATCGTAAAAACGCTTTTATGCAAATGGGCTTTAGTGAAATCCTGCTGCTGCGGGATGATCAGGAACCTTTTAATCTTTAAGTATTCGGCTGTTAACTTAAGGGATAAGCACTAACATGGATAGTTCTGTTTCTGAGAAACCTCGCCTTGATGGCCTGGATACGCTGCGTGCTATCGCTATTGTCATAGTGCTTATATACCCAAGTAACTTCAAGATACAGAATTCAGCGGGAGATAAAAGCGCTTTAGGCAAGGCAGCTGTTGGAAGCTTTAGTGGTTCTAAAGCGACAACAGTTAACGCGGCATAAAGCGCTTTTAGACCCGCCCGAAGGGAGCTGCTGGGCGATTGCACTGCGGTGTTAGCCTGCCTCGCAAGGTGGTCGACATTGCTTCGCCAGGCTGCCTTGCATTGCAAGCGCCCAGCGGCTCTGAAACTCGCATCTTGATGTCACTTGGGTATATATCACTACAAGGTCGTTGTCAGCCCTGAAAACCTGTTTGGCTTTATCAGTTCACTGGGCTGGACTGGGGTCGATCTGTTTTTTGTGTTGAGTGGTTACTTAATTGGTAACCAGGTCCTGTCTGCCTTTGCCAAAGGGCAGGATTTTTCACTTAAGCTGTTTTACATTCGCCGCTTTCTGCGCACTCTGCCGAATTATTATTTTGTGCTCGCGCTTTATTTCATCTTTCCTGTCGCGCTTGGCGGTACTGAGACAGCGCCACTCTGGTCATTTTTAACCTTTACCCAAAATCTGGGATTAGGTCCGGGAGAAACTTTTACTCACTCCTGGTCGCTCTGTATCGAAGAACAGTTCTACTTAATCTTTCCCATTATTGCCTTACTTATCGCGAATAGCAGACGTTCTATTGGCCTTGCCTGGACAGCTCTGATTGGAGCTATGGTGCTGGCTATGTTTATGCGTGGGTTGAATTGGTATACACATGGCGAAGAAAGCATAACTGGCCGATCCTTTATGGAACATATTTATTATTCAAGCTTTACCCGCTTTGATGAATTGCTGCCTGGTGTGGCCATTGCTGTATTGAAAAACTTTCATCCCACAGTTTATGCAGCTTTATTACGCAGAGGGAATTTGCTATTGCTCGCCGGACTGGCAAGTGTCGGATTGATGTTTTACGTATTTCACAACTATGAGTATATCAGCGGCTTTGGCCGCACCTTCCAGGTAGCGACCTTTGGTTATTCATTGTTGGCCATCAGCTTTGCTGTTCTTGTGCTTGCAGCCCTGAGCCCTGATTGTTGGCTAAACCGCATACGAATTCCCGGTGCTACATACATTGCACTTTGGTCCTATGCGATTTATTTGATCCATAAACCCTTATTTCAAGTGCTGAAAGCGCCACTAACCGAATATGGCATTGATATTAATGAGGCCCTGGGGGTAACTATTATTATGGCTGTGAGTATTTTTTCTGGCTGGGCACTGTACTTTTTTGTAGAAACCCCCTTTATGAAATTGCGCGAGCGATTTTATCCGTCCAGTATCCGAAGTTCTTCCTTTACTCATCAACAGAGGACTTAACCCTCTTAGTTCGGGGACGCTGTTGTTGCGGTGTAAACTTGCAGCAATGGCTCATTACTCACACTTCTTCCCACAGCGGATAATCTTAGTGCCAGCCTCAAGACCCTGAGCTTTAAACCAACCCTGTGGCATTTCCAATGCGCCTATCACGGGTCCTATTGACGCTTTACCTTGCTCATCAAAAGGCTCTAACTTCTGAACGGGTTCAATGGTCCAGTCGGCTTTGATATAAGCGATATCCAGTGGCACTTTGGTGTTGCGCATCCAGAACGACAAGACACGTGCTTCGTCGTACACAAACAACATGCCGTTTTCTGCGCTATCGCGATACATCAGACCGCGTGCACGTTGCTCTGGTGTCAGGGCCAGTTCAGTCTGAAATTCGACATGGCCTACTTTGATCCATTCTTTTTCAAACCGGATGTCTTCAACCGCAGCGACAGAAAAACTTAAAGCAATAAGCGCAGATAACAAATAGTTCATCATAAGAAACCTTTGAGAATCAAGCAGAAAGACTAACGGAAATTGCAGCAAAAAAAAAGGGCGACACTATGGTCGCCCTTAGCAAGGGGTATTGTATAAATTAGACTGCAGCTAACACTTGCTTAGGCTCAACAAATGGCAGGTTCAACGCGTCTGCGACGTGTTTATTTACCACATGACCGTTGATCACGTTTAAGCCGTTTAACAGGTGCGCATCGTCCAGCAATGCCTGCTTGTAGCCTTTGTTGGCTAAACGGATGATAAATGGCAGAGTGGCGTTATTCAGCGCAAAAGTAGAGGTCAGTGGCACTGCGCCCGGCATGTTGGCCACACAGTAATGCACTACGTCATCCACAATGTAGGTTGGATCAGCGTGCGTAGTGGCTTTAGAAGTTTCTACACAACCGCCCTGGTCGATCGCCACATCAACAATGGCAGAACCTGGTTTCATACGTTTGATATGATCGGCAGTCACCAGTTTAGGAGCAGCAGCACCTGGAATTAACACGCCACCTATGACTAAGTCAGCTGATAACACATGTTTTTCCAGTGCATCTACAGTGGAGTACACAGTTTTCACTGCGCCATTGAACTGAGCATCGATACGACGTAATACGTCTACGCTGCGATCCAGTACCACTACGTCAGCACCCATACCTACAGCCATTTGAGCTGCGTTGGTGCCCACCATACCGCCACCGATAATCACAACTTTGGCAGGTTCAACACCAGGCACACCACCTAATAACATACCGCGACCGGCACAGGATTTCTCTAAAGCACGGGCACCGGCCTGAATAGACATACGGCCAGCCACTTCAGACATAGGAGCTAATAAAGGCAAGCCGCCACGGCTGTCTGTCACTGTTTCGTAGGCGATACAAATAGCTTTTGATTTGATCAGATCTTCAGTTTGTGGCAGATCCGGTGCTAAGTGCAGGTAAGTGAACAGGATTTGGCCTTCACGCAGCATGGCGCGTTCAACAGCCTGAGGCTCTTTTACTTTGACAATCATTTCTGCTTTAGCGAAGACTTCAGCTGCAGTAGTTAATACCGTTGCACCAGCCGCCTGATAGGCGTCGTCACCAAAACCAATGCCACTACCTGCATTGTGTTCAACAAAAACACTGTGGCCAAGTGCAGTCAGCTCACGCACGCTGGCAGGGGTCATACCGACGCGGTATTCGTGGTTTTTAATCTCTTTAGGTACGCCAATAATCATGATATTCCGCCTGTGTAGGGTTGAGTAAAATTTTTGCCTAGTATAGTTACTGAATTGTAGTTTTACCTGTTGTTTTTTTGATGAGTTGCAGTTATAAATCCTGTTATAAATTCAAAAGTGAAATTTTTATCTGCCATGTACGAAACCAGTAAAAGTGTAAAAAAATTAGACAGAATAGACCGCAAAATTCTGACTGAATTACAGCACGACGGTCGTATTGCCAATGTGGAATTAGCGAAAAGGGTAGGGTTGAGTGCTACTCCTTGTCTGGAGCGGGTGCGTAAACTGGAGGCTGAGGGCTATATACTGGGTTATACAGCTCAGGTCGACCCGAATAAAGTAGGTTCCGCGTTACTGGTTTTTGTCGAAATTACTTTAAGTAAAACCTCACCTGAAGATTTTGACGAATTCAGTAAAGCGGTGCAGAAGCTGCACGAAATACAAGAATGCCATTTAGTATCCGGCAGTTTCGACTTTTTATTAAAAACCAGGGTGGCCAATATGGCGGCTTATCGCGAATTATTAGGCGAAACCTTATTGCGTTTACCCAGCGTGCGCGAAAGCCGGACTTACGTAGTGATGGAAGAAGTGAAACAAAC
>Ga0247725_1000407_pt1 | contig 33843 bp, 47 predicted proteins | sample OKSTACKMCFT3sol_FD_183021 | JGI IMG/M metagenome (GOLD analysis project Ga0247725, IMG submission 183021) | Subsurface sediment microbial communities from gas well in Oklahoma, United States - OK STACK MC-FT3-sol | ecosystem: Environmental > Terrestrial > Deep subsurface > Rock core/Sediment...
GTTTCGCGGCAGAAGACAAGCCAGATCAGGCCAGCTTGATCTAACCCATGATATACTCCCCTTGCGCCTGCCGTGGAAAGCGGGCGTAAGAGGTAAATGACACAAACCAAGCAACGTAAGCCCTAGTGGTATGCGTGACTGGTCTAAAGCGCTTCCTTTTTGCTTGGGGAGTGTCGGCGCTTTAGGCCTTTCCACTCACGCATAACCAGTAGGGCTTTTTTATGAGTATTGAAAATGCCTAGAGCTAATAGACTTGTGTTTGGGTTCGGAATAAACGACGCAGGATACCCGATAACAAAAGAGGTAAAAATAGAAGGCAAGCGAGTTGTTACATGGCGCTGCCAGTATTACGTAACGTGGCACCACATGCTGGAGCGCTGCTACAGCAAAAAACTACACGCTGTCAGACCAAGCTATGAATCATGTTCGGTTTCAAGCGATTGGAAATTATTTTCCAATTTCAAAGCATGGATGGAAGGGCAGGATTGGAATGGAAAGCAGCTTGATAAGGATATTCTCTATCCGGGAAACAAAATATACAGCAAGGAAACATGTGTTTTTTTAGATCGCAGGCTCAACAGCTTTCTTACTGACAGGGGTAGAGCAAGAGGGAATACGCTAATTGGCGTTACCACTGATAAAAGCGGGCGTTTTGTATCGTCTTGCAATAATCCATTTGTAGGTAAGCAGGAGTATCTAGGCTATTTCGAGCTTGAGAAGCAAGCGCATGAAGCGTGGCGCGCTAGAAAGCATGAATTGGCGTGTATTTACGCTGATCAACAGGCAGACCAGAGAATAGCGAATGCATTGCGAGTTCGATATGCAGGAGAACTAAAGTGAGCATGTTACTGATGGTTCGCGCCATGAATACAAAAGTGGGGAATCCACTTCGCAAGCTGGTTTTGATCAAACTGGCAGACAACGCGAACGATAGCGGCGAATGCTGGCCAAGCTACCAGCACATTGCCGACCAATGCGAGATAAGCACGCGCTCAGTGATCAGGCACATTGATGCACTTTGTGAGGCTGGATTGCTGCAAAAACAGCATCGTCCTGGGCCAAAAGGCAACAGCAGCAACCTGTATCAGATCACGCTAAGGGGTGACAGAGAGTCACTAGGGGTAGTGACAGAGAGTCATAAGGGGGGTGACACAGTGTCACCAGGGGGTAGTGACAGAGAGTCACCCAGAACCAGTCACTCTTTTGAACCAGTCAATGAACCAGTTAACGCCCAGCAAGCTGGTCGGCACGGGATAACGTTCAAGGCGATACAGGAAGCGTACAACTCAATTTGCCCGCCAACGCTACCGGCATGCGCCGTAATGAGCGAAAAGCGTAAGCGCCAGATAAAGGCCATGTGCGAGATTGACTTCATGGGCACCAAGCCATTCCGCAAGGGCATCGAGGTTTGGCGCCAGTATTTCACCGACTGCCTGACTGACCGGCACTGGTGCGGCGACAATGCAAGAGGCTGGACGGCAGACTTCGACTTTGTGACCAAGCCGGCAAACGCAATCAAACTCATGGAGCGGATGAACTGATGGAAAGACCACTGATCGCCATGGAGGCCGAACACGGCGTTCTAGGCGCGATGATGAAAGAGCCTGACTTGTGCGAGACGGTGGGCGCGTTCCTGTCTCACACTGACTTCAGCTATGCCGACAACGGCGCGCTGTACAACATGATCCTGGCCTTGCACTCGAAGAAGGTAAAACCTGACCCGCTGGCATTGGCAGAAGTGCGCCCAGAGCTTCCCAGCGGCGATTTGACGATGGTTTACGCCGGGGAGCTATGGAGCAAAGTCCCGAGCACTGCAAACGCCGTACACTACGCCCGCATTGTGCAGGAGAGGGCCAAGGCTCGGGCACTGTACGAAACAGGCCAGCGACTGATGGAGATTGCTCAGGAGCGCGGCAAGATGGCGCAGCAGATCGCCCAGGCGCAGGCATTGGTGTTTGAGCTGAGCGCCCAGGAAGAGACGCCGGACGTAGTGACGCTGGCCGAAGCGATGAATCCAGTGTTTGACCAGATGGAGGCGCGATTCAATGGCGAGAAGTCAATCGGGCTTGGTTTCAATCTGCCTGACCTAGACAAGATCATTCAAGGCCTGCGACCGGGGAACCTGGCCATAATCGCGGGGCGTCCTGGCACTGGTAAGACGGTCTTAGGTGTCGGCCTTTCCGATGAAATTGCCGTCAAGCATGGAGGCTCTAGCCTGATATTCTCGCTGGAAATGTCGCAGGCCGAACTGGCTAAGCGCTCATTGGCCGCGCTGTCTGCCGTGTCACAAGGCAAGATCGAATCGGGCGAAGCGCTCAAGGACGAGGACGCGATTATGCGCATGACTGCGACGGTGGCAAAGGTGTCTCAGGCTGACGTGCGGATATGCGATAAGCCGGCGCTGACCTTTGCGCGAATCTGTTCAATTGCAAGGTTCCAGCATCGCGCCAAGCCGCTAAGTCTGATCGTTATCGACTACATCGGCCTGATTGCGTCAGATCCAAGCGCTAAGCACCAGAACCGCAACCAAGAGCTAGGCGCAGTCAGTCGGGGACTCAAGGCGCTGGCGAAAGAGCTTGGTATCCCAATCGTCGCGCTTGCCCAGTTGAACCGAAGCATCGAGACGCGTGGTGACGCCAAGCCGAAAATGAGCGACCTCCGGGACTCCGGCGAGATTGAACAGGACGCGGACGTTATCATCATGGCGCACCGCGATATGCAGTCAGACCGAGGGCAGAACGGAATCACGGAGATTGACGTTGTGAAATGCCGCCATGCAAAGCCAGGGTATTGCCTGCTGCAATTCCAAGGTGAGTTCGCACGGTTCGTTAGCTGCGCCCAGGATCGCGAGGAAGAACAGGAAGCGCCATCTCGAGGAAGGTACGCTAGGTGAAAACCTGCTGGCATGTGATCTTGCCTGGCTATCGATTCGCCATGGTATCGACCACCCCACTGACACACGCTGAGGCGCTGGAGTGCGTGCGGTCTATCTGGCCGGGCGCAATCGGCGTGGAGTAGTCGCCAAGGTAATGGCTTTTGCCTTATCCATGAAAAATCGGAATGTGAAAGTGGCTAGGTGTTTGCTATAGTTCGCACAAGGGCGTCGAATCCCGAAAAAAACAGTGCGCAAAAGGCTTCAAGTTTCTCCGGTAGGGTAACTGTCCCTAATTCGACCCGGAATGAGCTTGAAGCCTTTTGCGTTTCGGAGGAATTGAAATGCACCAATTGTTCGTAACTGAGTCATGCCTAATGTCCAGCGGCAACCTGCTGGAGCTGGTAAACAATGCGCGGCGAAGCGCTGGTGAAAAACCTGTACGCCATAACGATTTTGTATCACGTTGCGCCGACGAGCTTGAAGGAGAGCACTACGAAACTTTCGTAGTGGAAAATCCTAACGGAACGCAGACAAATTACATCAAGCTGACCGTCGATCAGTGCAAGCTGGTGGCGATGCGAGAGTCGAAGGCAGTGCGCAGAGCGGTGCTTTCGAGGCTGAATGAAATGGATGGTCAGCAAGCAATCAAGGTTCCTACCACTCTTTCCGGCGCGCTTCGGCTCGCAGCAGATCAGGCTGAGCAGATCGAAGCACAGCAACTGCTAATCGAGCAGCAGAAGCCCGCAGTTGAGTTTGTCGATAGCTACGTACAAGCGGAAGGCCTGATGGGATTTCGTCAGGTGGCGAAGCTGCTGGGGGCTGGTGAGCGCAAGTTCCGCCAGATGCTGCTGGATGAATCGGTGATGTATTACTTGGGTGGCCAACTCACTCCGATGGCGCCGCATATCAAGGCCGGTCGGTTTGAGGTGAAAACAGGAGAGGCCGATAACGGCCATGCGTTCACCTCTGCCAAATTCACGCCGAAGGGTGTCGAGTATGTTTCCCGTCTTTGGAGGGCTGCGCAATGAAGACAGATCGTGAATTGCTGGAGCTGGCGGCCAAGGCTGCTGGGCTTGATGTAGTAATGACGCAGCCGTTTATTGGCCTGCAAATCAGAAATGGTAACTTGTGGCTACCGCTTGCTGATGATGGCGACGCTCTTCGTCTTGCTGTGTCTCTTAATATGAGAGTCTGGACTGACGGAACTGGCGTGGTAGTGGAGCCATCTGGAGTTCCTGCGCACTCGCACGAATACGAGTTAGCTATTAACCATGCTGGCGATATTTTCGCCGCCACTCGTCGCGCCATAGTCCGCGCCGCAGCCTCTATCGGGGAGCAAATGAAATGAGCGAGATTGATTGGGATTCAATGAAAGGTTCGACGCATTACGTGCCGGACTGGGGATTCTTCAAGTGCGAAAATGGCGAGTGGTTTATTGAGGATCGTGGTGTATGGCGAAAGACTCTATACGCCTCGCCTGAAAACTTCTCTTGGTTCGGTGCAGCAATCAAGCGCCCATCCGCCTGGTCTGGTGATGGCCTGCCTCCGGTTGGAGAGAAGTGCGAATACTACGCCAAGACAGAAGACCGATGGATCCCAGTTGTGATGATTGGCATGTTCCGTGGTCAGCCTGTTCTCGGTTGCGAAGAGACAGGCGTTACGGGGCCGCTTGATCTCGATGAATATGAGCTGAGACCTCGCTGCACACCAGAGCAAATAGCAGCAGAGGAGCGGAATAAAGCCATTCGCGCAATTGAGCTGCATATCCTCAAGGCTCAGGAGCAATATCTGTCGGTTGTGCAGACTGCTCAGATAATTTACGACGCGGGTTTTCAGGTGCCTAAGCAATGACAGCCGCCCAATGGCTAACCATCATCATCGTAATGATGGCGTTACTTGCCGGCGCATTGGTGCTGGTGATAGATAACTGGATTAGTGGGATGGAGAGCGAAGATGAACATGATTGAAGTGAGGACGGCGGATTTGAGCGGGGCGGCGCTGGATTGGGCGACTTTCTGCGCGGTCTTCAGCGGAATGCAGCCAACCATTCGCAAGATTGAAAGCGTTACTATTGATCGGAAACCGTTCATCAAGCCGCTCACTTTCCAAAGCGCTGTTTACCTGACGTATTCGGGTGCCTATGGGGTGGAATGCGACTGGAACCCGTCTTCTGCTTGGGAGGACGTCGGGCCGCTTCTTGAGCGATTCAAGCCGCATATCACTTATCACAATGCGCCTGATAAAACGCCAATGGCCGTTATGGCTGAGCAGCATCCTGACTACCAGTGCGGGGATACGATCCCGATAGCCGCCTGCCGCGCCATCGTAGCCGCCAAGCTGGGCGATACCGTGCAAGTTCCTGCTGAGCTAGTGGAGGTGGTGCAATGAATGAATTGAACAAGGACGAGCTGCGTAGGCTGGCTGAGGCGATTAAAGAGGGTTGCGGTCTTCAGGGTGAGAATGCAGAAGAGGCTATGTACGACTTCGAGTGCGCAGCTACACCGGATGCAGTCCTATTGCTGCTGGATGAGTGCGACAGGCTTCAGGCCACTTGCGAAGGACTGGATCGGCAGAACGACGCCATTGCCGAAGAGATCGGCAAAGTTGCAGCCGAGCGCGACGCCGCATTGGCTGAGCTTGCAGAGCTGCGTGAACAGGCTTGCGCGCTGGAGATTTGGCGCGAAATGGCGTTTAAAGCTCACCCAAACATTGACATTGATATTGAGGCGCTGAAATGACCCATATCGAGATCCTGCGCACGTTCAACAACTGGCGCCGCGACATGGTAGGCGAGAAGACCCTGGAGGACTTCGGCATAACCCCGCGCATGATAGGCGAGGCGCTGGATGCGGTTATCAAGGATGCTCGCTGTTTCCAGTGGCTATTGAATCAAGGGGATTCCTGCCAGTGGATGAACATCTTGAGAGTAGACCCGGATGATTTTGATAGCCTAGAAAAGGCCATAGACGCCGCCATGGCCAAGGAATCTCGCCAATGAGCCTACTAGGCAAGCCCTGCCAGGACTGCGGTGCGCCTCTGGTCTCGCTTACCAGCCTATCCCGTCGCATATGCAGCGGATGCAAGCGTGAACAGGAATGGGCATTGGACGATGGGCAAAAACCACTTATCAACACTAACCGAGGGGATCGCAAGAATGGAAATTAAGCATACTCCGGGGCCTTGGCGCATTTCTGGATACAACGAAAACATGGGCTACCCAGAACCGGTTATTGCGGGAATGGTTAATGGATGCACTGCTTACGTTGCTGTTTGCATTGAATGCCAAGGCATGGATGACGCCAACGCCCGCCTAATCGCCGCTGCGCCTGAGCTTCTGGAGGCGCTGATCGAAGTAACCGCAACACTGGCATGGAACGCTCACGGGGAGTGCCGCGCAATTCATGATGGCCCGATCATGCCGAGTTCACAGGCTATCGAAGTTGCCCGCGCCGCCATCGCCAAGGCAAAAGGGGAAGAGCAATAATGAACGTCACGAAATTGAACGAAGCCGCCCGCATTCCAGAACAGGCGACACCGGGAAGCGCCGGTTATGACCTGTGCGCCGTAACAGGCGCGACGATCTACCCAGGGCAGCGCCTGCTGATCAAGACCGGCCTGAGTCTGGCCATTCCGGAGGGTATGGTGGGCATCATCAAGCCACGGTCGGGTCTGGCGCTGAAAAACGGTATTGACACCCTCGCTGGTGTGATCGACTCAGACTTCAGGGGAGAACTTGGCGTCCTGCTGATCAACCACGGTGACGCGCCCTGGCAATTCAACGCAGGCGAGCGCGTAGCTCAGTTGGTAGTCGTGCCCTGCTATCACGGTGCATGCGTGGAGGTTGGCAGCCTGGAAGAGACGATGCGCGGCGATGGGGCTTATGGTTCGACGGGTGCGTAGGTATGAGCGAAGAAATTGAACGCCCACTGACATTCATCCGTGACAACGCGGTGAAATACGCGCAGGCAAAGGCTGATCGCGTTTACCTGGAGCAATTCAGGAAAAGCAAGAAAGCGATGCTGTTCACCTTGGCGGAGCGAGAAGGCATCAAAACCGTCGCTGAGCGCGAAGCGTGGGCATATTCGCACCCTGAGTACATCCAAGTGCTGGAAGGCCTCCAAGCGGCAGTAGAGCAAGAGGAAAAGCTGAGGGTTCTGATTGATGTGGCCAAGTTGAAGATCAACCTGTACCAGACCAAGCAGGCCGATAGTCGGGCTGAAAGGAAGGCGTATGGAGCGTAAGCACTTAAAGCCCAAGAAGTGCCGCGCCTGTCGTGAGTCATTCCAGCCGAAAAACAGCATGCAAGTCGTATGCTCGGCTGCGTGCGGCCTACTGATGGCCAGGCAGGCGAGAGAGCGCAGGGAGGCGCAGCTAGCCAAGGAAGAACGCAAGCAGACAAGGGAGCGCAAGCAGCGACTGAAAACCCGTGGCGACTATCTTCGCGAGGCTCAGAAGGCTTTCAACGAGTTCATCCGCTGGCGTGACCGTGCAGCCGGTCATACGTGCATATCGAGCGGGCGACCGCTGGACTGGTCAGGCAATGCGGTGGACTGTGGTCACTATCGCAGTGTAGGCAGCGCGCCGCATCTGAGGTTCGACGAACGCAACGCGCACGCCCAGGACAAGCACGATAACCGCTACCTGTCAGGGAATGCCGTGGACTATCGCATTGGCCTGATCAAGCGAATAGGACTGGAGGCTGTGGAGGCGCTGGAGGCTGATCAGGAGCCGCGCCGGTATACCGTCGATGAATTGCAGCAGATTGCCAAGGAATACCGGGCGAAGACGCGAGAGTTGAAGGCGACGAACGGTCATTGACGGGTAACGTCGTCACCCATAGGATAGACCCATAGCCAGCCAGAACGGCAAAGGCAAATGGAGATAGCAAAAATGAACGTAGAAATTCAGAAAGAAATCGAAGTTATCGAAGCTCGCATGGCTGTACGCGACTCCCTTATCGCTGAACTGAGCGCACGCGCTACCGAGGCGCTTAGGATCAACGATCCTGCACAGGTTGCGCTGTGGGAGGCTGTAGACGCTCTGGCCAATGCCAACATGGCCGACCGTCAAACCATCATCGAAGTCCTGCGCGATGCGGCCTGACCCATCAACCTACAATCCAGCGCCTGAGTATCTGCGGGCGCTGGTTGATAAAGCGGGAATCAGTCGCCGTGAGGCATCTAGGCTGGTGCGCATGACCTGGCCAGGGTTCCGCAACTATCTGCGAGACGTAGATCACAAGCTGTATCGAGTCGCACCCTACACTGTTCAATTTGCGCTTGAATGCCTGGCGCATGAATCTGGAGAGAGCAAATGAAAAAGCAATCAGGCAAGAAACTGGTAGAGATTCTGGCTGTAGAGCTGAAAGAGTGGCCTAAGGAAGTTGTGGCATATTTCCAGTGGGCGAGTGGAGAAGTTTTTGCCACATCAAAAGGAATCCCAATTGGGTTTGGTAGCGGGCTGTGGTATGTCGTAGATAGCTCGGTAGAGATGGCGTATGGCTGCCCTCTGTACGGTACCGAGCTTGAACTGGCAGTAGATCACGACACCGCCATCGTCACGCGCTCCCAGTGGGAAGCCGAACGAGCCAAGCTGAGCAAGCGGGAAGCGGTAGAGTTGCCCGATATGTCGGATTGGCGCAATTGGCGTAAGGGGGATATGGTAGAAATTATTGACGATGGTGGCTGGAGAAATCCGGTTGGCAGCGTCTATGCGATTCAGCATAAAGACAATTCTGTGATGCCATTTTTGGTAAATGGCATTTGGTATCGACCTAAGATGCTAAAGTTTCACTCTCGCCCCACTAAATAGCGCTGTATAATGTATTGTGTGGTGAATGCGTCATGCGGCTTCAGGATTCAGGCGCTCGAAAGAGCAAGTTGAGCCACGGCCTCCATTGCCTAGCGGAGAGTCTGAAGTCGGGTCATGACAATAGCCGGGATCAGCTCCGGCCGCCACGCGGCTCCGGGTTATGCCCCGAGGAAAACACGGCCAAGACTGGCGAGACTTGATCCTGCTGGTCTGTTGGGAGCCTAACGCATAGGATTGACCGGCCTAACCGGTCTGTATTGGAGTTGATTGGCAGGGGAACTCAGTAGCGAATGGCAAGGTGCGCACCGAGCCGCTAGCGAAACAAAGTACTTGGGCCAGGCTGCGCAACTGCTGAATTGATTACGCGAGTACGGCCTAGTGATAGGTGTGCTAAGGGTTCGCCCGAACAGTACCGGGTTCAGTAGATGCCACCGGATCGTACCCGGTATCAACTCCAATGCAGAACATGGCGAAAGCCGAAAGAACCAATAAGCGCGAGTAGCGTGAAGCAAGTAGCCGACGGTGACGGACGGCGAACCCGACGGACGCGAAGAGCGATGAGGTGCCGAGGACGGAAGGCGAATGCCGTGACAGCCGGAGAGACGGCCCTTATGCGCTGATGGTTGAGAGCCTGGGTGGTCAGGTTGAAAGGCGCCTTGAAACCACATGAATTACGCCCGTCAAGCATAGATGGCGATGCAGCCGCCTTGTAAGCGGCAGAACTAGGTTCAAGTCCTAGGATGGGCACCAGATGTTGCATGGTGGAGAAGTGGTCTATCTCGCCGGTCTCATAAGCCGGAGAACCCTGGTTCGAATCCAGGCCTTGCATCCAAATTGGCATGTAGCACAATGGTAGTGCACGGAGCTGTTAACTCCGATGTTGCAGGTTCGAGTCCTGCCGCGTCAGCCAGTTTGAGCATTGCGTGCGACTGGCTCGTAGACGACACAGTGGCCCCGCTCTAGCGGGTGAGAACTGACGGCAATGCTCACTAGAAGTATCCGGGTAGGTCGTGGATGCTGGCGCTACCAGGATTAAGGCTCCAGAATAACGCTGAAGCAGTCCTCCAAGCTGCTGCGACTCTGGGTCAAGCATCAAGCCAGGGTTTTTCTCTGCGTTCCGCAGCAGAGTTTCCTTCCCTTTGCGGGTGTAGCCGCGCACCTGGCGACAGAGCGGCACCTTTTATCAACTACTGGAGTGACAGATATGGAAACCGGAAAAATGCACGCACTGATCGCCCGCCGCGGTGAATACAAGACATCTCACATCCTTCACCTGCTATTGCTGGTGGTATGCCTGATCGTATTTGGTGGGTTCGGCATCATGTGGATTGGCGTATGGATGCTATGCGCACTCTCCAATGGCATCGAGCGCCGCCGCATTGATCGAAAACTGAATCGGATGGGCTGAGCAATGACTTTGACCAATAAGCGCTCAGACGAATACGAAGGAATCTGATATGACTCCTGAGCAGAAAGCACTATTCGATCAGCTCACGGAATTGCAGCAGCGCACGGCTATTAACGTGCTGGCTGGCATGACGCAGCGGGCCGGGTATTACGCTGCTGGGGGTACTGCAAAGAGCGATGAGGTAGCAGATGCAACAGCCTCTGAACTCCTAAGCAATCCAAAGGTGAAGGCCTTCATGGATGCAATGAAGGAAGCTGCTGTAACTGAGGCCGTAATGAGCCGCACAGAGGCCTTAGAGCGCCTTTCTAACTTCGCCCGTACCGACCTAAGGGACTTGGTAGAGTTCGGTCAATATGAGCTTGGCCAGGACGATGACGGCAATCCGGTTATTCAATCGTCGTGGAAGATCAAAGATAGCGCCCTGCAAGATCCAATGAAGCTGGCCGTTATCAGTGAGCTGACGGCAGGACGTGACGGCATCAAGATCAAGACGCACAGCCCGCTGACTGCTATCAAGCAACTTGCCGATATGCAAGGATGGGACTCTCCTAAGAGGCTGGATCACAGCTCAAGTGACCGGAGTATGTCGCCCAAAGGCATCGACGCCAGCAAGCTATCGACCGCCGCACTGGCTGAACTGCTAGCCGCTGCCGATGAATCTCCCGCCGATTGACTTGATCGAGGCAGAGCGCGAACTCTGTCGTCGATCATTTAGCCACTTCATACGCCGCGCTTGGCGTCACATCATCCCCGACAAATACATTCACGGCTGGCACGTTGATGCCATGGCTGAGCACTACGAAGCGCTTGCGTCTGGCCAGATAACTCGACTATTGGTTAACGTTCCGCCTGGCTGCATGAAGTCAACACTGGGCGGCATCATGTACCCGGCCTGGCTCTGGGGGCCTAAAGGTCAGCCGCAGCATCGCTACATCGGCGCGGCGCATGAGCAAGGTCTAGCGGTGCGTGATGCGCGCCTAATGCGTGAGCTGGTTACGTCAGAGTGGTATCAGGCACTGTGGCCTATCAAGCTGGCCGGAGACCAAAACGAAAAGCTGTATTTCGAGAACGAGAAGCGAGGCTTTCGCCAGGCGTGCGCAGTAGCCTCGATGACCGGGCGCAGGGGGCACACGATAGCCTGGGACGATCCGCTTTCGCCGGAGAAGGCGCACAGCCAGTTGCACCGAGAGACAGCCATTCGGGTGCTATCTGAGACGCTGACAACGCGCCTCAACGATCCGCAGACTTCGGCAATCGTCGTGGTGATGCAGCGCCTACATGAGCGCGACCCGTCCGGCTACATCCTGGCCAGCGATCTAGGCTATGAGCACCTATGCCTGCCGATGGAGTTCGAGCCGTCACGCAAGTGCGTCACGTCTATTGGATGGGAAGATCCGCGCAAGGCTGATGGTGAGTTGCTGTTCCCTGAGCGCTTCCCGCGCGAAGTTGTAGACCGCGACAAGAAAGCCATGGGCAGCTATGCCAGTGCTGGGCAGCTACAACAGCGACCGACCCCGGCAGGTGGAGGCGTATTCCGTGACGAATGGATCAAGCAGTGGTCTGTTCTGCCCGACTTCGAGTATCGAATGATCTACGCCGATACCGCGATGAAAACAGGCGAGGAAAACGACTACAGCGTGTTCCAGCACTGGGGCAAGGGTAAGGATGGCAAGATATATCTGTTGGATATGATCCGGGGGAAATGGGAGGCGCCGCAACTTCTAACCCAGGCCGCTGCATTTTGGGATAAGTGTCGCCATTCGCACTCTGGAACTCTGCGCAAGATGAAGCCAGAGGACAAGGCTAGCGGAACTGGTCTTATTCAGCAGCTCAAACAAAAAGGCGTGCCAGTAGAGGGCATTCCGCGAAGCAAAGACAAAGTGACGCGAGGATATGACGCAGCGCCACAAGTTGAGGCGGGCAATGTTCTTTTGCCGAATAATCATGAACTACTGTCCAACCTGCTAAACGAGCTGAGCCTATTCCCGATGGCGGCTCATGACGATATGGTCGATCCGCTCATGGACGCAATCAACGATATGCTGACGAACAAAACAGGCTATTCATGGAGCGGCTTTTGACACCGATTGAAAATTGGCGCTATTCTTGCGCTTAATGTACTATTCGGCTAATAGTCGGTTTTAGATTGGGCGTCCAGTAATGACAGATAAGCCACGGGTTCAGTTTACATCAGCAGGCACTTATCTGAGTGATGGGCTGATCAACGTCGTGGCCAACCTCAACACGGGCCGCGATAAAGCAGCCCACGCGCATTACGTCGCAAATAACATGCGGCCTCATGACCTGCTGGCTGCCTACCGCAGTTCCTGGCTTGCCGCTGCAATCGTTGATAACGTCGCAGATGACGCGACGCGCAACTGGCGCAACTGGCGGGCACCTGCTGAGCAGATCACCAAGATTGAAGCGTTGGAGAAACAGCTAGGCGTCAAAGGTCTAGTCAACCAGGCGCTAATCGCAGCGCGACTGTACAAAGCCGCCGCCATCTACATCAACACCGATGAGGCCGACCAAGCCGCGCCACTGAAGCCCGGCAAAGAGATCCGCTCTCTAGTAGTGCTCACGTCGCAAGTTCTGCGCCCGAAAGAAGTTATCAAAGATATCGCCAGCCCGTACTACGGAAAAGCCGAATTCTACACTCTGCAAACTGCTGGCGCTCAGGTTGATATCCACGCCAGCCGACTTGTCATTTTCATCGGTCGCCAGCTTCCTGCCAATGCCACCGCTGTAGGCGTAGACATTGACGGATGGAATGCCGACAGCGTGCTAGAGGGTGCCATCGAGGCGGTGCGGCAGTACGACAGCGCCATGGCGAATATGAGCAGCCTGCTGTACGAAGCTAAGGTTGATGTTTTCCGCTTCAAGGGCTTTGCCGATATGCTGGCAGAGAACAACCCGCAGACCGATGCAATGGTGTCCCGTCGCCTTGTGAATCAAGCCGCTATGAAGGGCATCAACGGCGCCGTAGTCATCGACATGGAAGACGACTATCAGCAGAAGTCAGCCACTTTCTCTGGCGCGCCTGAATTGATCATGAAGATTCAGGAGTCCGCAGCAGGTGCCGCTGGCCAGCCTGTTACGCGCCTATTCGGTCGCGCTGTGGCGGGCCTATCTGGCTCTGGCGATGGTGATGAGCGAGTCTACTACGACCGCATCAAGCAGGCCCAGGAGAACGATATCGGGCCAGCCATGCGCGTTCTTGATGAATGCCTGATCACTCAAGCGCTTGGGTCGCGTCCTGCTGACGTGTACTACGAATGGTCCAGCCTACGTCAATCGACAGCCGCAGAGCGTGCGGACGTGTTCAGCAAGACGGCATCGGCTGCCCGTGCTATTGCAGGAAACAATGCAGGCGAACTTCTGCCGCTTGATGCAATGAGCGAAGCTCTCTCGAACGAACTTACAGAACTTGGCGTTCTTCCAGGCCTTGATCAAGCCATTGCTAAATATGGAAATCTATCTGAGCAGGGTTTGCCGCCTGATGATATTCCAGAGGTATAAACATGGAATTTAAAGACAGCCTTACGCTAGACGCATCCGGCCTAAAGATTACGAATGACGGCTACTTGATTGGCGACGCTAAAGTTTCCCGCGCCGGCAATGTACAGAACTATTACGGTTCAGAGCTTGGCCTGACGGGTGACGATGCAAGTAAGGTTTTCGGCGTATATAGAGATCCCGACGTTGTGTTCAACGAAAAGAGCATGATGTCACTTGCTGGACGCCCAGTTACTCGCGGCCATCCGCCTGGTGGAGTTTCCGCCGATAGCTGGAAGCAACTAACGGTTGGCCAGATTGGCGGCGTTATCCGTCGAGAGGGTGAGCACGTAGTTGCGCCAATGGCTATTATGGACTCAAGCGCAGTTAAGGAAGTTGCCGCAGGCGCGCGCGCACTTTCTGCCGGATATACGGTCGAAATTGTCGCGCATGATGGCGTTGCCGAAGATGGTACGCCATACCAGTTCAAACAAGCGGGCGAATTACGCTTTAATCACGTAGCATACTTGCCGGATAATAATCCGCGTGCAGGTAATACAAGAATAGGCGACGCGTGGGTTACTCCCTGCGTGTTAGACTATGATCCGGGCAACTCGCCCATAACCCGAAAAGGAGCCTCCGATATGGAGCTTAAACCCGTCGTTTTGGGCGACGCCGTGGCACAAGTCGCAGTAGGCGATATTGCTGCCGTGGAAGCCTACAAGGTCGCCATGACCAAAAAACTGGCAGACGCTGAAGCTGCGAAAAAGGCAGCCGAGGACAAGAAAGACGAAGAGATTGGCGAACTGAAAGCCAAGCTCAAGAAAGCTGAAGACGCCGCCATCGTGGACGTTGACGCTCTGGTAGCCGCCCGCTCTGCCCTGGTCGCCCAGGTCAAGGCCGTGGATGCTGCTATCGAAGTCGCCGGCAAGTCGGATGCCGAGTTGCGCAAGCTGGCCGTCAAGTCCAAGTTGGGCGATGCCGCCATTGCTGACGCCTCTGATGCCGAAATCTCCGGCATGTTCAAGGTGCTGGCTGCTGGTGCTGGCAAGGCAAACCCGGTCGCTGATGCCATCTCTACCGGCGTAAAAACCGTAGGCGATCAGGCCACCGCTATGCAGGACGCATGGCAAAAAGCTAACGCCGACATGAACGCATGGCGTAATCAACAAGGGGGTGCCAACTAATGGCTATTCAATATAAGGATCGGCTGTCCGCCTATGCCGTTGGCCGTCGCGTCAACATGGAAGAGTGGAACGCCTTCACCTGCACCAAAGAAGGCAGCGGCACTCTGGCTTTCGGTGTCCCGGTAATGCCTGGCACTGCCACTGATAGCTGCGTTCTGCTGGACGCCACCAATGGCCGCAACGTGCTCGGTATCACTGAGGCGTCCGCCGTCCTGCCGCATCCTGGCGATGCCTACCAGCAGTACGACAACGTGGCTGTGTGTGAATCTGGCGTGATTGGTGTCCTTCTGGGCGCTGACGTCACCCGTGGCGCTCAGGCGCGATTCAACACCGCTAACGGCACTTGGACTGGCGCCGCTCAGTCCGCCACTGTAGTGACCATTCCGGGCGCTCAGTTCGACGAAGCCGGTTCTAGTGGTGAGGTTGGCGTTGTCCGCTATCGCCGTCCGGTTCCATCTCTTTCGGTCTCGGGGGCCTAATCCATGAACTTCAATGATCAACAGGCTCTGAGCTTCGTACAGGGCCAGGCGTACAAAATCAACCAGCGCGTATATGAGGCCCGTTACCCGGACTTCGACTATGGTCGCCTGGTTTTCGTCAACACCGAAGGCCCGGAGTGGTCGCCTGGCGTAATGACCTATATGTCCGACATGACTGGTCAGGCCAAGTGGCAGTCCGGCTATGCCAAGGACGTGCCGCTGGCTGACGTGTCGCAAGACATGCAGACCCGCCAGCATCACCTGGCAGCCATCGGCTATCAGTTCAACATCGAGGAAGTGAACGGCACCATGGGCTTCCCTGGCGCCAGCCTTTCCGACCGTCGAGCATCTGCCGCGCGCATGGCCTATTGGCAGTTCATGTATGAGCTGACCCTGAAAGGTGATGCCTCCAAGGGCTTGGGCGGCCTGATCAACTACGCGGGCATCCCGACCGTCACCGCTCCGGCTGATGGCACTGGCAGTTCGACTCTGTGGGTCAACTCTGCCGGCGTTGGCGTCAAGACCCCGGCGCAGATCATGCGCGACATCAACCTGGCGCTGATGGGTATCGACATCAACACCAAGGGGATTGCGCTGGCTGACACCCTGCTGCTGCCGCGTGAGGCGCTGAACTACATCGCCAGCACGCCGTACAGTGCGACCACTATGCAGACCATCCTGGCGTTTGTTCGTGAGAACAACCTCTACACGCTGGAGACTGGCCGTCCGCTGACCATTCGCGCCGTCCGTGACCTGAGCACTGGCGCTGCCAATGGCACCACTGGCCGCATGGTCGCCTATCGCAATGACCGCAACGAGGTGCAACTCCATTTGCCTATGCCTCACCGCTTCCTGCCTGTGTACCAGTCCGGCCCTCTGCAATTTGAGGTGCCCGGTATCTTCCGCACTGGCGGCGTAGAGATCATGAGCGAGAAGACCTTCTTCTACGTTGATGGTATCAGCGAGCCAGCGGCAATCCCGTAAGTTGGCATACACAGCCCATTCGCAAGAGTGGGCTTCAATATGCCAACTGACGCGAAAGAACAGAGGCCATCATGACCAAAATCAAAAACCTTGTCGGCAGCCCGTTTGATGTTCAGACCCTGAGCGGCCCGAAGATCATCGCGGCATTCGGCACGCTTGAAGCTGAGTTCGATCCGGCCTATCTCGATATCATGCTGGCAGGTCGCTCTATCATTCTGGATAGTGGCGAGCCTGAAAAGGCAAAAGCGACAGTGACGGCAGAAAGTGACGCAGCACGATATGAGCGGTTGACCGGCAAGAAGCCAGATGGCCGCTGGTCTGCTGATCGCCTGTCTGAAGAACTAGCCAAGCTGGAGGCGTAACCATGGCATACGGCACGGATGAAGGCTTCGCTACATGGCTGGCCTCTCAAGGGCTGACGCTGCCTGTGGGCGCTCCATTGCCTGCCGTGCTGCGTGCGATTGGCAGCAGCTATGTCGATTCTGCATATGGCTGGAAGCTCGCATGCAGTCAGAAGACTGGAGGTTTTTCGCAGGAGCTGGAATGGCCACGCGTTAATCACACGGTAAACGGCGAGTTAGTCCCTGACGACCTAATCCCGCCAGCATGGATCAATGCGAGCTATCGAGCTGGCTATCTGACTGCTGTAACGCCGGGATGGGCGACAACTGGCACGGATGGATCGCGGCAAACCAAGCGCGAAAAGGTCGATGTAGTCGAGCGCGAGTTCTTCGCCGCATCTGAAGCCGCTGGCTCTGACGTGGCGCCTGGGATGCCCTCGGATAGCATCATCAATGGGATGGTCGCAATGTGGCTGTGCAGCAATAAGCGCACGGCCAATTCATTGTTCCGGGTGATCTAATGGCCGACTTCTACGCGGATATGGCTAAGGTATCGGCGCAACTGCTGGCACCTACAAGCCAGGGCGGACTTGGCCAGGGCGTCATAGTTCTGGCTCGCTCTACTCCAGGCACGCCCAATCCAAATGCGCCATGGGAACCTGTGACGCCTACTGTGACGACTGAGACGCTAAAAGGCGCAGCGCGTGGCGTAGATTCCCGGCTAGTCGGCACTGAGGTCGGTGGCGCGGTGATCCTGGCCAGTGATCGTCAGGTCATTTGCGCGCCTCCGGCCATGCAATATCAGGCAGGTGACACACTGTCGATTGATGGCGTGCCGGTGCATGTTATCGCGGCAGAGAAGATCCCTGCTGCTGGGGTGACTTCAGCCGTTAAATTCATCGTTCGCGGATAGATCATGGCCGTAAACGTCGCCACTAAATCGCAGGCCCGTCTGTTCGCTCAGTTGATCAGCACGCTTGAGCCTGAGATTAAGCGCGCATTTATGGCCTCTGTCGTGGATCTACAGGCAGGCGTCAACTGGCCTCTCCTGCTGCAACGGCTGGAGGCTGGCGATATTGACGGCGCGGTGGCGGCACTGAACATCAACGCAGCGGCATGGGCTGAGTATTCGTCTGCCATGACGGCAGCCTATGCCCGCGCTGGCGCCTCGACGATGGCTCAGATTCAGATGGTCGGCATTGCTCCGGTAGGCGTTCGGTTCGACATGGCTAACCCACGGGCCGAACGATGGATCAGGCAGAACGTTGCCGAGATGGTGGTGGGGTTCACGAATGAGCAGATCGAAGTGGCGCGCAACGTCATTGCCGCAGGATATGCCCGAGGCGACGGGCCGCGCACTATCGCCATCGAGTTGGGCGGCAGGGTTACGAATGGAACGCGCCAGGGCGGGGTACTTGGATTGGACAATCCGCGCGCCTACCGACTACAACAGGTCTCGCTGGGTATGCGGACGCCAGAAGGCGTGCAGTCGCTGGTGATAGAAGGCCGTGACGGCAAGCTGGCCATGCGATACAAGGTAAACCCGGCGACTGAGAAGCGCATTCTCGCTGCCTACAATGCTGGCACAGCAGTTCCCGACGATGCCCGCGATATCAGCATAAGACAGTATCGAAACGCGCTGCTACAGGCCCGTGCGGAGACAGTCGCGCAGACAGAAACCAGCGCGGCAGTGATGGGGTCTAGACAGGAATCATGGGAACAGGCCGCAGAGTCTCAGGGGCTGGACGCCAGCGCAGTGGTAAAAACCTGGGTACATAATCGCGGCCCCGGTGGAGATGCCCGTATTACTCATATCGAGATGAACAGAAAGAGCGTGCGCGGACTCAATACGCCGTTCGTACTGTCTGACGGCTCAGTGATGCAATACCCGCATGATCCGGCTGGTGGGGCGAAGAACAACATCCGCTGCGGATGCGCCTGCAACTATTCGCTTTCTCGCGCTGGGGAGTTGACCTAATGGCTAAATCATTCGCAGCGGCAGTTGGCGACTGGGCCAAGCAAACGCCGCAGAGACTGGAGGCGGTTCGGAATCGCGCCATTGAATTGCTAGACGAGGAAATGACGCGAACCAAGCCGAATGGCGGGCGAATGCCGGTTGATACAACCAATCTATCTAAGTCGTCTCAAGCCTCGACTGAGGGAATGCCTAAAGAGTCAGATGGGCCATTTACCGGCTCTAATGTCGGCCTTGTTACTGCGACACTTCGACTAGATCAGGCCGTGTGGCTTGGCCTTCAAGCCCGTTATGCTCGCCGACAAAACTATGGATTTGTAGGCGCTGACGCACTAGGCCGGGTATATAATCAGCCTGGAAACTACTTCGTAGAGGGCGCTATCGCAGAGTGGCCGAACTTGGTCGCCAAAGCAGCCCGCGAACTACAGAACTCAGTCGAGAGCCGAAACAATGGCAGCTAACATCGAAACAAGCATATGGCTGGCCATCAAGTCGCGCATTGATACGCTGCTGCCGTCATATCAGAAGGCATATCCGAGCCAAGTATTCACGCCGCCAAAAAGCGGCACGTCACTATTGCCCTACCTGCGCATTGGTCGCGTAACTGCCACGCCGTCGCGCCTGTTTGTTGGTGATGGAAAACCCTACCAGCGCACCGGCTTTATCATCGTGACGCTAGTTCATCCGCTCGGCCAGGATGTTTCGGTATACGATCAAATCGCCGGAAAGATTGCCGACCATTTCAACGATGAAACAAAGATGCGATACGGTAATGTGTGCGTATCCGTGCCATCATATCCGCAAGTTGTCGAAGGGTATGAAGAGAACGGCTACTGGACTTGCCCGGTTCGCATTCCGTGGCAAACATTCTGCTAGAGGTGATATATGTGCAAAGATTGCGCAGCACGCGCTAAAATGGCACGCGATGCATTGTTTCAGGCGAAGATCGGCGAAGCGCTAGGCCATGTGGCAAAAGGCGCTGCTGAACTTGTCGGCATCAAAGAGAAAACAGGCGAGGCAGAGTTAGTTGCTAAGCAACCGGCAAAGTCGCGCAAAACCACTCCGGCCACGCCGGTAGAAGATGACGCCCCCGTGGCGCAGGAGTAAAACAATGGCACAGGTATATCCCGTTGCTGGAAGCAAGCTGTATATCGGCTCGCGTGTAACTGGCAAAGGCACCGTTACTGCTGCTGATTTTGCTGGCCAAGTTTGGACTGAGATCGGCGGCTGGGCGAGCGCTGGCAGCATTGGCGACACTCAGGAAATTGGCGAGCAGTCGCTTATCAACGAAAACCGCGTTCGCAAGTTCAAGACCACTCGCAACGCCGGCACTATGGAAAATCAATTTATCCCTGTCGCGCTCGATGCTGGTCAGATCAAGTTCAAGGAGGCAATCGACGATTGCCAGCCGTACGCATTCAAGATCGAATGGGGCGGCGACTGCGCGCCTGAGTCTGTCGTGACCATTACCGTAGGCACTCCAGGCGTTGTGAGCTGGACAGGTCACGGCCTCCAGGCTGGCCAGCCGGTTGTATTTAGCACCACCGGAACTCTGCCGACCGGCCTAACTGCTGGCACTGTGTACTACGTATCGGCCACCGGCCTGACTGCTGATTCCTTCTCGGTAAGCGCAACAGCGGGAGGCGCGGCAATCGACACTACCGCAGCTGGCACTGGCACCCACACCGTTACGGCGCCGCCTGCCGGCATGACCGACATGTTCTACGGCATGGCCCTCCCTGGCGCGCGCTCCGGTGGTGATGCTACTGCCGCGCACCTGCGTACTTGGTCGATTGGCATCGATTCCAACGTGGTAGAGGTTTAACCGAATCCCTCATTCGAGGGTAAGAGGTCAGCGGCCTAGCCTCGCCGCTGGCCTCGCTTTGAGGCTATGAGGCTGGAGTAATACCAATGGATATCAACCAACTGATTCTGACTGACGATGCCGTGAACGCTATTGAGAATGGCGCATGGGTCGGCAATCTGCCTGGCGCTCCGGGCGTAGAGGTGAAGGTGCTGGGCACTACCTCTGCTGCATACCGTAAGGCCATCGGCGCCAAGATGGAGGCCGCACGCAAGGCAGCCAAGGGTGTCCCGCTGGCACAGGAACAAGTCACGCAAATGGTGCGCGAAGTGTTCGCAGACGTTGCCCTGATCGACTGGCGCGGCCTTGAGAAAGACGGCAAGCCTTTCGCGTTTGATCGTGAGGTTGCGCGTCAATGGCTGACCTCCCGTAACGGCGAAGTATTTGCCGACTTGGTGGCTACCGCTGCGCAACGACTTGACGCAGACGCCAATAGCTACGTCGAGGCAGTCACAAAAAACTAACAGCCCGCCTGCGCTGGGCAATTGATAACCCGAACGCGAAAAAGATCATTGAGGACTACACGCGATTCGGCCAGGAAATCCCAGCCGGCCTAGTTCCGCCAGAGTTACACGATATTGAATGGCACCTATGGTCGGCGTTTTGGGAGTTATCAACGGAGCGCCAGGTGGGGGTAAATCCGGGGCCGATTCCCGGTTCGGCAATACGGCAATACGCAGATCAGGAGATTGGCATAAGTCCGTCACTGTTCTCGCAAATCATCCGCGCCATGGATGAGGTTTATTTGTCTCACAAGAGCGGCGAGGGGAAAACCTTCTCCCGCGAAATGATTAGAAGGTGATCTATGGAAGTAGCCTCGCTCGGTCTAAAAGTCGAAGGCATTGGCAATATCGACCAAGCGACTTCCTCCCTGGGTCGATTTACGCAATCAGCTGACTCTGCTGAAAAGTCGGCATCTGCGCTTGACCCGGCCAGCCGAAAAAGTTCTCAGTCTGTTCAGCAGCTAGGCAAGTCGAGCCAGTCAACATCAAGCAGCCTGAACGCCCTTGCATCTACCGCGATGAAGGTCGGTGGCGTCCTGGTTGCTGCGTTCAGCGTATCCAAGGTCGTACAGTACGCTGACGCATGGTCAGACATGCAAAGCCGGGTCGGTGCGGCGACAGGCAGCATGGACACCGCAGGAGCCTCTATGCAGCGCCTCCTGCAAATTGCCAACGCCTCATATTCCCCACTTGAGCAAACTGCCGAGATTTACTCTCGCAACGTCTCGACATTCCGTGACCTTGGGCGCAGCGCAACAGAAGCCGCCGACTTCACCGAATCGCTGAACAACATGCTTGTGCTGACCGCCACCCGTGGCGAACGGGCTGCATCGGTGCAGAATGCGCTGTCCAAGGCCATGGCGGTCGGAAAGATCGAAGCGGACGGCCTGGAGACTGTTCTAGCGAACGGCGGCGAGGTCGCGCAGGCTCTGGCTAGAGAGCTTGGCACTACAGTCTCAGGCCTTCGCCAGATGGCATCTGACGGCAAGATCACAAGCGACGTTATCGCTAATTCAGTGGTCAAATCACTTGATGATGTACGCGACCGTGCCGCAGAAATGCCGGCCACAATGGGCGACGCCTTCGTCCGCGTCGGTAACAACGTTACAGCGCTTGTCGGGACTTTCGACCAAGCAACAGGAGCGTCTGGCGCTCTCGCCGCTGCGATCATCGAGCTATCCGATACCGCGCTTGAGATGGCTACCAGTGAAGACGTGATCGCCGGATTGTTAGCATGGCAGGGCGCATTGCAGGCAATTGGTCGGGACATTATTGAGCTTGACCGCCTGATATCTGGATTCACTAGCAATGCCGAAGAGGATGCCTCAAGCATAGGGTTTTCGTTCGCTGAGATCCCGGCCAATATCCGCGCCGCAATTCAGATCGCAACGGTAGAGATTGCCAGCTTCATCGATGCCCAGCTAAACGGCATTCAGGCGCTCGCTGCTGCTGTTAAGGCGCTGCCGGATGGCCCATCTGCGGCAGTCGATGCATTCAATGCCGTACGCTCTCAGATGGCCGCATTGGGCGATGCCCGAATGCAGTCTATCGAAGCCATTCTGCAAGAGCGTGACGCCATCGTAAATGGTGCTCGTGACGCAGCTAAGGCGTACAAGGAAAGCACACGCCAGACGCTAGAGATGAATGGCGCATTGGGTGAGACAGCGCGCGTTGCTGCTAATGCGTCAAGCGAAATATCCAAGGCCGCGCAAAAGAACGCCAACGCTATTGAGAATGAAATCTCAGCACTAGAGCGCGCCGCAAAAGTCTGGGGAATGACGGCGGGCGAGGTAAAAATCTATGACCTGACGATGAAAGGTGCTAGTGAGTCGCAGCTCGAATACGCACGCTCGCTCATCGCCACCGTCGAAGGGTTGGAGGCTCAGAAGAAAGCCGAGGAAGACGCCGCCAGGGAGATTGAGCGCCGCAAGAAAGCCTTTGGCGACGATCCCATATCCTCGATTGTGGGCAAGGTTAATCCACTGTCAGGCGGCATGTTTGACAACCAGATGGCTCGCTATGAGGCTGAGGCATTAGCAGAGCAGCAGCGCTACGAGCAGCAGCAGGAGCGCTTGCGTGAAGCGCTAGACCTGCAACTGGTCACGCGGCAGCAATATGCTGAGCTTGAGGTTGAGCTTGCTCAGGTTAGCGCTAATCGCGTCGCTCAGATTGAGCAGGCCAAGCAACAGCTCATGCTGCAAAGCGGTGAACAGATGTTTGGAAGCCTGGCCGGACTAGCGCAGACCTTCGTGGGAGAGCAGTCAGCCGCATATCAGGCTCTGTTTGCTATCCAAAAAGGGTTTGCCGTCGCCACCGCATTGATGAACGCGCCTAAGTCGTACTCAGACGCATATGCAGCAACCGTTGGCATCCCCGTGGTCGGGCCGATTCTTGCGCCAATCGCTGGCGCCACTGCGGCGGCAGCTCAGGTTGCGCAGGCAGCTGCAATTAAAGGCGTTACGCCTGGATTCCAGGGCGGCGGATACACCGGGAACATGGGCGTTTCTGACGTGGCAGGCGTGGTGCATGGCCGTGAATATGTGTTCGATGCTGCTGCAACTTCGCGTATTGGCGTGCCGACACTTGAGGCGATCCGCTCAGGTAGGCCACTGAACTCCAGCGGCGGCATCATGAATGGTTCTGGCAGCGACGCTAGCCAGCCTATTACCATTGCGCCGCAAGTTGTTGTGAATGGCGATCCCGACAAAGCAACTATCGCGCGAATCGAAAAAGCAACCGCCGATGGTGCTAAACTCGCATACCAGCAGATATCGAATGATTTGGCCACTGGTCGCGGCTCTGTATCTAAGAGCCTCCAAGCCGGTTATGGCGTAAGTAGAAGGAAGGGTTGATGGAAGAACTACCGCAGTTTCCCGACTGGCTGCCGCCGCCAGTTCAGGATGGGTACGGGTTCGAACCTGTCAGCCCGCTGATTAGCACTGATTTGCAGGGCGGCGGAACAATTCAGCGCCGCCGTTATCGCAGCACGCCCACCAACGGGAATTTGACGTGGACGTACTTTGACGACTTGCAGGCCCAATCATTCATGGCGTGGGTTCAGGAAATTATCAAGGATGGGCAGTTGTGGTTTGAAATAAATCTGAAAACGCCCGAGGGTTATTTTCCATACAAGTGCCAGTTCAGGGAGATGTACGAAGGGCCGACATTGATGGGCGCTAAATACTGGAGCTTTAGCGTTCCAGTTCGCCTATATCGTCGGCCTGTTATAAGTGGCGGGTGGGCGCTGTATTACCCGGAGGCGCTGCGATACATGGATATTATCGACCGCGCCGTCAATCAAGAGTGGCCAAATTCGCAATATCAGACATTCATGGATGTGTTTGATTATGGCGTTAATCAGGAGTGGCCAGCGCCGTGACTATCATTGATCGATTCTATGTGAGTGGCGGCGATGATGTGCGCATTATCACGATGCAGATTGAGATTGCCGGCGATGCAGATCGAGACATTGATTCTGTATCTCATTATCTGGTGCATGATTTTGAGCCGCTCGAAGCGCTTTTAGAGACAGGCGAGGCTGTGACTTTTCAGCCTTTTGCGCTTGCCGCCGCGCTACCGCCGAGAAACCTGGACGGCACGCAAGACCTGAATTTCAGTCTCTCCAATATCAGCGGCCTAGTAAGCACTGAGATTCAGCGTGCGCTATCTAATCAACTCAAGATGCACGCAACCCTGCGCCAGTACCTCGAAAGTGATCTTTCCGCGCCAGCAGAACGCCCGTATCGACTTGAGGTTAAGAACGGCCAATGGTCTGCAATGCAGGCGGATTTGACAGCGGGTTATATGAACATCCTCGATACCGGCTGGCCTCGTTGGCTGTACAATCTGAATCAGTTCCCAGGCTTGAGATACATTACATGATCGACACCGAGCGCTATGTCCGCGAAGTTAAGTGGGATAAGGGCGGCCGAGTCTGGCCTAATCTCGACTGCTACGGCGTTGTTATTGCTGTTCGTGAGGATCTTGGCCTGGATAAATGGCCGTCATGGGATGGCGTCACAAAAGACGATGACGGCCTGGACAAGGCAGGCCGTGAGTTCGTTAGTTCGCGCGAAAAATGCGAGCCGGAGGAAGGTGCGGTAGCCTGCTGCTATATGGCCAGCCTAATGACCCACGTGGGCGTTGTCGTCAATACACCTGCCGGCCTGTGTGTAATGGAGTGCAATCCTAATCAGGGCGTGACCTGCATGCCTGTGCGCCGATTCATCCGCCGATTTGTGCGCGTGGAGTTTTATCGATGATTCGCATTTATCCGTCGCGCCATGAGATTAATATCTACCCATCACTTAAGGGGATGGCGCTAGAGAGCCACGCTATAGGATCTAAAATCACAATCGCGGATTGGCTGCGTGCAACTATCAGCAAAGACAAAGATGGCAATCAAGTTGATCTATCCGCTGATATCCAGCCAATTTCCATTGATGTAAATGGCAAAACAATCAGTCCGGTAGATTGGGAGTCAATCAAGATTGGCCCGAATGATGACGTGCGGATTTATCCGGTTCCATTTGGCTTTGAAACTATCGTAGCCATTGCAACTATCGCTGTAGTTGCTGTTGCTATTGTAAGCCTGATCGCTCTAAATACAGACACGCCTAACGCATCATCTGCAACTGGCGACCGGCTGGAGCTTAATCCAGCAAAAGCCAACAGCGTGAAACTTTACGAACCAATCCGCGAAGTGTGCGGACGGGCAAAGATTTACCCGGACTATGCTTTACAGCCAGTAACAAGGTTTATCAGTGGTCGTGATGCACGGACTAGCATGTTCCTTGTTGTTGGCGTTGGTCGATTCAGTATTCCACCCAGCCAAATCAGGATTGGTGAAACTCCAGTTAGCGCATTTGGAAGCGAGGTCGAATATACGATCTATGAGCCTGGCGCTAATGTTTCTGGTGATCCTCGCTCTGAAAACTGGTACGCAGCGCCTGAAGTTGGTGCATCTAAAAGCGCAACTGCTGGTCTTGATTTACAGTCCCCAGATTCTACGACTTCCGTATCTGCTGATGCACTTGCCTTAACTGGAAACACCATAACGGCAGTTGGTGAAACCGCAGAAATACCTGACTCATGGATTGCGGGGACAATTGTAAATCTAATAGCGCCAGATAATTTCACCATAACGAGTAGCAGCACCCATAGCATAATCGCCGGCCCGCTTCAGGAATTGCAGCCGTTTGTTGGTATGCAGGTAACTCTGACATACCTCAATGAAGGGCTAGATCTTGTTGTTGACAGCTATTCGCCCTATGTCGCCCCAGTTCCAGGCACTGGCGGATCGCCTTCTAGCGTAACGGCCAGCGCTGCGCCTACGACATACGACTTCAGCGGCACGCCAATAGCGTGGAATCTGACTTATCGCGGCGTCACCCGCTCTCTTTCGCTTACCGCCAACTACCTGAACATGAGTGGCGTGGTTTCCGAGATAACCTCACAACTAACTGGCATGGGCCTTGTTGCGCAGGATGATTCCGGCAGGCTGAAAATCGTAGAGCCGAGCAGCCCGTATTACGGTACGCCAATAACAATGAGCAGCGCCCCCGTTGCTATATTCGGCATCGGCCCGGTGTATGTTGTTGGCAGCGCCTCAACAGGCGGCACGCCTGAGCAACTGGCAAAGATCACGCTTGAATATCCAGACGGGACGCCTTTTATCGGTCTTCCAGATGGAATACAGCGAATCGCAATAGGCTATCGCCAGAACAGGTACAGAGTGGATTCTGTTGCCGGTGAAACTATATCTGTAAGTAGGCTAAATGAGTCAGGGGTTGTTGACTCTGGCTGGTCTGGATTCCTAGATAGGACGATACTTGATTATCAACTATCGTCAACCGTAACAGACAGCGCGAACTGGATAGGCCCATTTATGGGATGCCCAGAGGGCGAAGTCGTTGACCGCATTGAGTGGGATATCTTTTTCCCTGGCGGCCTTATCCACAACGATAAAAAGGGCAGACAGCAAGCATACTTCGCTACGGTAATTGTTGAATGGGCAGATTCTTCTGGAGGCCCATGGAATGCGATCACAAAAGAATATAGCGCACGAACTCAGGATGCTTTTGGAAGAACTGAATCGCTGGACTTACCGAATCCAATTCGGCCAATTTTCAGGATGCGAAAAGGGCCTTCACGCGGATGGGCAAATAGCGCTGATACCGTTCAGTGGTATGCATTGCGCGGTCGCCTTCTTGAGCGCCCAACTTCATATCCCGGCGTAACATGCATTGCCATGACCGTGCGCACGGGTTCTCGACTCTCTGCGCAGTCTGATCGCCAGGTCAGTCTAGTTGCCACTCGCATATATGAGGACGGCGAGTCTCGGTCTATTTCTGGCGCTATTCAGCACATATGCCAAAGTCTGCCGGCTAATGAGGCGGCATATGACGAAGAGGAATTGGCAGAACTTCAGGCTGAGTATTGGACGCCGCGCGGTGAGACCTTCGACTATTCATTCGACAAGCAGGTGACGGCTAAAGAAGCGCTCCAGACAGTGCTAAATGCCGGTATGTCGTTCCTGTCTATTGAGGACTCGAAAATAACCGCCATTCGTGAGGGCGTTAAACCAATTACTGGCGCCATCACGCCGCACGAACAAGCGTCCGAGCTTGTTACCAGTTTCGTATCGCCAAGCGCCGATGACTACAGCGGCGTTGACGTGAAATACATTGATCCCGTGACGTTTGGCGTTGAGATTGTCGAGTGCCGTCTGCCCGGTATTGACCCGCTTAAAATCGAGACATACACACTAGACGGCGTTCAGGGTCGCACAAGAGCGTGGCGCATTGGTATGCGGCGTTTGATGAAGTACCAATACCAGCGACTGACGCACAAGACCGAGACAGAGTTGTCAGCGCTCGCCTATCGAATGCTTGATCATGTGGTCATGACAGACGACATACCAGGCAATCAGACAATCAGCAGCATCATCGAATTAGCAGAGGATATTGATTCTGGAGATTGGGCCGGTAAAACACTGATCACCTCCAGCGAGGATCTCGATTGGACTTTCGAAAACCCCCGCGTGCTGATCAAATACCAAGACGGCACCGTTAGCCCGCTTCTGACGCCTGTTCGCGTAAACGACACACAGCTACTTGTCACCACCGCCTCAATAGAAAACGACTTTGACTGGTCAATTGAGCCGCCAAGAATGGTATTCTGTTCTTCAAGCAAAGTCGGCTATTCTGCAATCATTGAGGCAATCGAGCCAGACCAAGACGGGCGGTGCAGTGTTACCGCCAAGCAGTACAGCGATTCATTCTATCAATACGACGACTCAACACCTGCCTAGTCGGGTTATACGGAGTAAACACAATGGCGTACAACACAAATAACCCGGTAGGCAGTACTGACCCGCGCGACCTGTACGACAACGCCGAGAACCTCGACAAGCTAGTCAACGGGCCAGATCCGTTCTATGCCGACCGTCTCGGCAAACTGCGCTATAGCTGGTCTGGCATGGAGGTGGATTTCGTCAACGCCCAGGAGGGGCGAGAGACTGCGTTTACAGTCAGTCAGGCGGACAAGGAAAGCCGGTTCCAGGCGTTTCTGGTGTCGTCCGGCTATGTGAGCAAGGGTGACTATGCGGCAGGTGTCGTGCTGGCTGAGCGGAATGAGTACGTGGCGGTTAGCGCAGCGACTACCGGCACGTCTGCCGGCCTGTACCGTCCGAACGCATCGGCTACCCTGCCGCTGACGCTGACCGGCGCTTGGGCGACCGACGCGGCCAATCTCGTTCTGCTTGGGGATGACGTTCTGCGGCAGGATCTGGCAAACGGCAAGAGCGCGCTCGTCGATAGCGCCGTTGTCGGTTGGCGAGAACGCACCGTCGCCGATCGCCTGAGCGATACAGTCAATATTAAGGACTTTGGCGCAGTCGGCGACGGCGTGGCCGATGATAGTGCAGCCTTCGAGGCGGCCCGCGATGCTGGCGTATCGATATTTCTTCCTGTCGGCACCTATCTCATCACGAGGCCAATCGTGTTCACGAACGGAGCCGTTATTCACGGGGAAGGCGATGCTTCGGTTATAGACTGTTCTGGTGCGGGTTTCGTTGGGTCATATGCCTTGGATGTGTCAGGTACGCTGACGCAAATCGCTAACGTCGACGCTTTGTCCAAAGGAGCTTATACCGTCACGTTCCTCGCAGACCCTGGCCTACAGCCGGGCGATGTTTTTGTGCTTTACAACCCAACGGATTCTAGTTTCTCTGCGTTCCGCACCAACTATCGCGCTGGTGAGTTCTGCGAAGTCCGCACGGTTAGCGGCAATACGGTCACACTGACAAATCCGCTGTACTCTGGTTACCCGGCTGGATCAATCCAAGTTTACAAATTGCAGTCCGGTCCAGTGCTCCTGCGAAATTTCCGCATCATCGGCAAGAATGCGGTAGGCAACATTCGGATTTCAAAGTGTCTGCGGCCTACTGTTGCGGACGTCAGCTCGTTCCATCACGCGGGCAGCTCAGGTGTTTACTTCGACAAGTGCTTCCGGCCGCAGTTTATTAACCCGAATGTTCATTTGGTCGGGGGTGGTGGCGATGACTACGGCGTCATTTTTGGCAACTGCCAGCACGGCGGTGTAGTGGGCGGCAGCGTTTATAGCCGGCGTCACGCTATCGCAACGGGTGGCGATGCAGCTGTTGGTTGCGTGCCGTGTCGCGATTTGCGTATGCGCGGTGTTGTGCTTAAAAACGACATTCAAGCGGGAACGCACTGCGCGGACTTCCACGGAAACGCCGAGGACTGCAGCTACGAAAACTGCACGATCTACGGCGGGATCACTTGGCAGGGTAAGGATATCGCGTACCGCAACTGCACGATAACCAACATGTTGAATGGAATCCTCTGCTATTCTGCGGAACTTATCGGCGGGGAATACCTGATCGAAAATTGCAGAATGATTTCTAGCGGCGATCCGCAACCTGGAGGTAGGGGGCTAATTGACGTTGGGGGCAATTCAATACCCCTCAATGCCAATACACAGTCCGCTGTTGAGTTCCGGGTGCGCGGTGGCACCCTCTCTGCGATGGCCGCCACATCTTTTACGTCAGGTTTAGTGGTTCGAGTTCGCGGCAGTAGCGTGCCTGTGCGGATTGACGTCAAAGGCCTTGACGTGACGGTTCCGAACTTAAACGCGCTAGTTTTCTGCGACGTATTAAGCGGTAGTGTAGGGGCTGGTAGCTGGATAAGTATCGACGATCTGTCTGGGCTTCCAATCGGGGGGCGGCTCGCTTCCGTATCCGGTGGTTTCGAAACTGTCCCTATGCGTATGCCCCGGACTGTCGGCTCGAAAGAAGTCACGACTTCCACCAATTCCAACATCGTTAGCGCCTCCGTGACGTTTCGCTATACGTACCCCAAGGTTCCCGTTTTGTTATGCAGCAAAAGTGCGAGCAGCTACCACGGCAACCGAATTGGCGTCACGCACGCGTCGTCAGTCACGACCACCGGCGCCACGCTTTCACTAGCGACTGACGACGCAACGAATTTCGCCGCCGCGGTAACTTGCACGCTCAACTATGAGGCCGTGCTCGACGAGGTTTGATCGACCACTTGAAGCAAGCCCGGCCAAGCGCCGGGTTTTTGTTGCCCGGAGTTTACCTCATGACCCTCTCTGAAATACGGAAACAAGCCATAGCGCCCCACTGAATCCGGCAAGGCTGCCGCTAATTTGTTGATGCCGTATCCCATGTTAAACTATTGATAAATTCGACCAATGCAGCTAGTAAGGGCGAGGCATGGCAGACGAAATGAACAGCATTCCGCCTCGCGTGGGATCACTAGAAATGGAAGTTCACACGGTACGGCATAGGCTCTCTGTGCTTGAAGATACCCACCGTGAAATCCCCCATCGCGTGACTAAGGTTGAAATAGCAGTCGAGCGACTGCCGGCCATTGATAAGCGGCTTGAACAACTTGAGAATCAGGTCGCCAAGGGGTTTAACAAGGTATTGGGCGCAGTTGGTGGTGCCGGTTTTATCCTTGGTCTAGTTGAGTTCGGGCCTAAACTCCTGAAAATCCTAGGCGGCAGCTAATGCAGATTGCGTTCGCGTATAAGCGCACGGGGTTTAAGTGTGAGGTAATGCGGCGATGAAACTCGTGCCCTACTGGCGCAGGTGCTGGAGAATGTACAGCGTCCACGCCATCGCTGCCCTGGGTATGCTTGGCGCTATATCGGATTGGATGCCTATTGTGCGTGAGTTTGTACCGGCATGGGCCTATATCACCATCATGGCGCTAGGTATCGCTGGGCGCATGATCTCGCAGGATAAAGACGATGAAAGTAAAGGGTAAGCTGGTTCCCGCTGCATTGGTGGCGGCATTGGTGTCTGGCGGGTCGGTGGCGAAGCTAGAGCAGCTAGAAGGCAACGTCCTGCATGTGTATGCCGACAGCCTTGCTAACGGCCTGCCCACCCGATGCGCTGGCGATACGAACCACAGTATGCCGGTCGGAACAAAGCTAACTGCCGACGATTGCCGAGAGATTAACAAGCTTACTATGATCAAGTACGGGGCCAGCGTATTGGCCTGCACAAAGTGGGAGCACTTGAACGGTGATCGATTGGTCGGCCTGACTCTTTTCGCCATCAACGTCGGATCAAGCGGCGCGTGCAATTCGCAGTCATTCAAGGCCATCAACGCCGGACGCATTCGAGAAGGCTGCGATCTACTTGCAACTAAGCCGAACGGGCAGCCTAACTGGTCGTTTGCCTCTGGCCGATACGTGCAAGGGCTGCAAAACCGTCGCCAGGCTGAGCGCAAGCTGTGCCTGTCTGGTGTGGGCGCATGATCCCTGCATGGGTGTTCAAGGCAGCCCCGTATGTCGCAGTAGGCGCTCTGTGCGGCGTTCTGGCCTGGAGCGTGAACGGATACCGCCTAAACAGCCAGATTGATCAGCTACGCGCCTCCCATGCGCAGCAAATTCAGACCATAGCCGATAGCGTTGCCGCAACAGCAAAAGCAGCCCATGATCGACAGCTTGAGCTGACCAGCAAGATAGGAGGGCTAAACGATGAACACGCCAAAAAGATGGCCGATCTTGAAGCTGAGCGCGCTGATATTGCCGCTGGCCGTCGCGTCGTGTACGTCAAAGCCAGTTGCCCAGCAGTGCCTGCCGATGGATCTACTGCCGCCAGCGGAACTGCTGACACCGCCGCAAGACTTAGCGCCGAAGCTGGACAAGATTATCTGGACTACAAGCGCGCATATGCGGAGCAATACAGCCTACTGCTGAAGTGCCACGCATACGCGAACAAGGTTATGGAGAAGGCCCGCAATTAAACGGGCAGGTCATCATTGAAGTCAGCCGCAGCTTGCAGGCGATCAAGCTCGCTGTAGTGCTCAGCACTTGGCCCATTCTGACCAATCGCCTGCATTCGAGGGCTATCGTCATCAATCTGCGATGCTGGCTCGATGGCGCTTACCGCTGTTACTGTGCCAATCTTTGGGCATTGAAGGCCGCCATGCCCGCCATGCTTTCCGCAAACCAGGCATCCATAAGAATAAGCTGGCTCGATGACGTTCGGCGTCATTGGGTGGCGGCGATTCTCCAGATGGTCGCCTGACTTCTGTTCACGCTCAAACGCTACCAATCGATTGGCGTAGTCCAGGATCTTGATGGCCTCCTGCAATGGATCGTCTTTTTTCCCGTACCGGCGCAGGTATTTGCCGATAGTGAACCGGAAAGCCCCGCGCACTTCCTCGACTGAGCTGTTCGCGCAAAATTCGTCGATCCAGTCGCGGTTTGAGTTGTTCTCTGTGTATCGTTCTGGTCGCTTCATTGATCACTCCTGATTATCCGCACGCTACCGCAGCAAATAGCGGCGATAGGCACACCCATGCAATTATGATGGTCATTCTGGCTACTCTCCCTGCTAAACCATTTTGCTGGCTTCGGCAAAATGGTCTGGCACTTCCGGCACCAGGGGGGCTTCCCCTTCTTGCTCAAGAACGATGGCGATGGTTTCCGCTACGCCGCTCCACGATTCTGCAAGGCCGCCACGGGTAATGTCGTCGCGAATGTCTTTCAGCACGCTGCGCAGCGTTGCTCGATAGCAGTTATTCGCCAGTCGCAGCGCCTCGGCCTCTGCGTGCAGGGCGTCGTATTCTTCACCAGTCATTGTGATTGTACCGCTCATGCCTCACCCCCATTGAGAAGGGCGCTGAGTTCGGCAGCCAGTGCATCGCACTTATTCGCGTACTGAATGACTGTTTGCGATTCGTCGCCGTCCCATTCGAGATGGGTGGCCACGCGCTCCAGCAACTCCCTCGGCACGCTCACATGCGCGGACTGCTGGGCGGAAAGGGCGGCGATCATCTTCTCGATCACGTCAGCCGACTTCTCGGCGTAGTCCACGATTGATACGTCGCAGCCCGTGTCGCGCCCTTCTTCATCTTCAAAACGCAGGTCAACGTCATCGCCGGTAATGTCGTCTGCGTCCATGCTGCCAATCTCGCGCAGCACGAACAGGCAGCGCTCAGCTTCGGCGATCAGTTCAGCCGACCCAGCAGCCGGCAGGGATGGGGCTTCAGCAACTCGCACGCACTCCTTGATCTGAGTGAGCAGGTAGGACCAGGCAAAGTTGCCACCACTAACAAAACCAAGGGCAGCAGCCACGTCGTCACGGCACTGCTTGTCAATACGCTTAGCTTCATCCGCCTGCTCAGCCTTGACGGTTGGGGCGCCCAGCAAATTAACCAGCAGCTCAGGCGCTATCAGTTCAGCGCTCATATCGTGAAAGCAGCGGACTCCATCTAGCGCATCGGCTATTTGCTCAGCTGTCGGGATTGGCATGTAGCCATCTGGCACGCATCCTACTTTCTGTTCGCTCATTTCACGCTCTCCTAAATCCGTTCTTGATTACATAGGCCAGTGCATCCCGCAAATGTATCGGATGAT
>Ga0247725_1000408_pt1 | contig 33829 bp, 30 predicted proteins | sample OKSTACKMCFT3sol_FD_183021 | JGI IMG/M metagenome (GOLD analysis project Ga0247725, IMG submission 183021) | Subsurface sediment microbial communities from gas well in Oklahoma, United States - OK STACK MC-FT3-sol | ecosystem: Environmental > Terrestrial > Deep subsurface > Rock core/Sediment...
GGGCATTTAGCGGAATCGAATATTTAGCATCGCCACCTAAAATCGGCGCCGGCGGAAAAACCGAGTTATCCCATTTCACGCTGTAATGGGTATGCACATGGTGATCACCGGCCAGCCAGCTTTTGCCTTGTTCTGGTTTTTGTTCTGTCATCGGCTCAGTTTGTACCTGCTGACAAGACGCCAGCAGAATGACCACGCCAGCTACACTCAGCTGCTTTCTGTACTTTATCAAAATAGCTCCTTATTGAGGGGGTCAGGCAAAATCCAGGGCCTGACCCCACAGGCTTAGCCAAAGTAATTGCTGCTGCAGCGAGGCGGACTGTAGGGGCTGGGCTTGCCCCGCCCGTCTCGAATTCACACCGAAGCTGCCGTCAAAAAGCTGCAGCTTCAAGTACGAAGGCGACCGTTAGAACTGTACTGTCACGCCAGCCATATAAGTCCTGCCACTAAAGGTAGTGTTATAGGCTCTGTCGCTGGAATCACTGTACAACTCATCCCGCACATTGGTCAGGTTTATCGCTTCCAGGTTCAGCTTTATACTGTCGCTTAAGCGATAAAATGCAGAGAAATCAACGTTGGTTGTGGCATGGTAACCACGTTCGTCATCGTCAATCGAGCCGCTTTCCACACCTGTGATGTAATCACTGCGATAAGCGGCAGCAACACGGGCCCCCCATTGTTCAGCTTCGTAATACAGCGTGAAGTTGTAGCTTTGTTTGGATAAACCAGGAAAGGCTTTGATTTGATCTTTGCCTGAGTTTTCCACGTTACGATACAAGGTGTTACCGTCTGCCCAGGTGTAGTTGGCAATCACACCTAAGTTATTAAACGGCTCTGGCAGGAAATCCAGATCCCGTTGCATCGCCAGTTCAAAACCTTTGATGGTGGACGAATCAGAGTTTTGTGGTGACGACACGTTAAAAATGTCGTTTACCGTTTTGCCTTTTGGTAATAACTCTGCCGGTAAACCCAATTCGCTGTACACAATCTGCTGGGTTTCAGTGACGATAAAGTTATCGATATCTTTGTAAAACACAGCCGCAGACAACAAACCTACATCTTCAAAATACCACTCTAGCGCTGTATCAAAGTTATCCGATTCAAAAGGTTGCAGATGTGGGTTACCCACTGAAATCTGGCCTATATCATTTTCACCCAAAGAGGTTTGGCTAACGTTGGCCGAAAACGCCATAGCGCCTAACGAAGGACGAGTCATGTTTTTGCTCAGGCCAGTACGCCAAATCACATCTTCAGCAAACTCGTAGGCAATATTCAGGCTTGGCAAATAATCAGAATAATCGCGCACCATCTCTGTTGGAATGCCTTTCGACAAACCTTTTGAGCTCAGCTCTGTGCTGAAGTAACGCACGCCGATATTAGCGCGCAGCGGCATACCTGCCACATCGTATTCAGTATCGTAAACCAGATAAGCAGCCTGAGTTTCTTCGGCTAAATCATAAGCCGAACTTTCCACTGTATAGGCATCTGTTAAGGTGAAATCGGTCAGGCCATAAAAGGCCTGCAAAGCCGCCATATCACCTTGTAACCAGCTTTTATCCGGATGACCGTTAAACAGTTGCACCTGTTCTGCTGTCAGAGTTTTTACGCCCTGATTTTGTGGCGTGGCTTTATTGCTTGGGAAATCCTGAGCAACCCGCTCAAAACCTGTGTTGGTGAACTTTTTATAGTTCACACCAAATTTCAGGCTGGAACTGTCGGTTAAACCATAGTCAAAATCCAGTTTGGCATTATCAAAGTCGGAGTAGATAAAGTTCGACTGAAAGTACAAATCTTTGACTGTGTAGCCATCCAGAGTAGTGACATCAAAACTGGGCGAATAGCTGTGACCGTAGAAGGCATCCTGAGTGAAGTCGGTAATAATATTCACTTTTTTACTGGCTTCAATATTCAGCTTATTCACACGAGGTTGCTCGTAATCGGAAGAGCTGTGGCCAATCATAGCGCTCATTTTTAAGTCGTCAGTCAGAGTCCAATCTGCAGTCAAGCTTGCCTGATTTAATACCGACTCGTTGCGATCCTGACGGTTTTCATTACGCCAGGTCGCATTTTTATAATCGGCATAAATCACTTCTTTGCTGCCATTGTTGTCGCGCCAGACCAGGCTGTTTACCGTTGAGTTATCTTTTACCGCCATATGATGCTCCGACAGCTGGTTTTCCAGTTTGCCGTGCATCAAATCCAGCACCAGGCTGAAATCTGAACTGGGTTTGTACTGCAAAGCCGCAGTAATGCCTAAACGGTTTTGATCGTTTTCCCAGACCGAATAACGGTGACCACGCGGGAACCATAACTCACCAGAATTCAACTCAGCTTGTAATGCAGTATTAGTGGCATCGGCCGCTTTTTTGCCGCCTTCACGACGCCAGCGCGTGGTGTTGGTGCCGTATTCGTTGGTAGCTCTGTCGCTGTAGGCTACAGATACCAGAGCACCAAAATCTGACCAGGTATTAGACAATAAAGCTGCGATACGAGGGTCAGTGCTGTCGGTATTACTGTTGGTGCCTACCTGAGCAGAAACAGCTGCCTGAGCGCCATCGTAATCAAAAGGTTTGGCGGTACGTAAATTGACAGTACCAGCTATGCCCCCTTCTTCCTGATCGGCAGAAAAGGATTTTTTTACATCAATCTGGTTAAAGAGCTCAGAGGCAAAAATATTAAAGTCAAAAGCACGGGTACGGGACACACCACCACGCGCATCCATAGGCGAAGACGAAGTACCTAAAGCTTCCATGCCGTTGACCTGCACACGGGTAAAATCAGGGCCTAAACCACGCAAAGAAATCTGCCGGCCTTCGCCACCTTCACGGGTAATAGTGACACCAGGCACACGTTGCAGTGAGTCGGCCAGGTTCAGATCCGGGAAATCGGCAATATCTTCCGCCACTATCGAATCCTGAGCGATCATGGCTTCACGCTTCAGATCTTTGGCTTTGATAATAGAGCTACGAAAGCCTTTGACTTCAATCACTTCAGTTTCTGATGCTTTAGCTTCTGTAGCTGATTGAGCCAGCAATACAGGGCTGTAAAAAGCCGGAATTGCGGCCAGCACGGCCAAAGCCAGATGACTCTTGCGAAGATTCGTCTTCATAATTAATCCATTATTCCTGTTTAATTGAGCTGATTGAGTAGTTCTGCCAGGCCTAAAAGCGCAGCAGTCCTCCTAAAGAGCAACAAAGAGTGATTTATGGACAAAAAAATTTATGAAAGTTTTTTTACGGTGGGTTTGAGGATAGCTGTCACTGAAACTGAATCATCAAATTGGTCTTAGAAAGCGGGCTTGTTGCCCGCTCCAAAGCCTTATTGGATCTCAAACAACTCCACATCAAAAATCAGGGTTGAACCGGCCGGGATTTTGCCTGCGCTGCGGTTGCCATAGCCCAGATTGGAAGGGATATAAAAACGGAATTTATCACCTACTTTCATTAACTGTACGCCTTCGGTCCAGCCGGGGATAACGCGATTTAACGGGAAAGAAATAGTTTCGCCGCGTTCGACTGAAGAGTCGAATACTGTGCCATCGGTAAGCGTGCCATGATAATGCACCCGCACTGTGCTGCTGGCTGTTGGGTGGATTTCGCCGCTGCCACTTTGTAACACCTCATACTGCAGGCCTGAAGCTGTAGTTTTTACGCCGTCTTTTTTGGCGTTTTCAGCTAAAAATGCACTGCCTTTTTCCAGATTCAGCGCTGCGGCTTTTTGGTTATTGGCGTTGTTGTAGAAGTAAAAAGCTATACAGGCAATAACAAAGAGGATTAAAGCAATTTTCATGATGGATCCGTTAATTAGGCTAAGTAACAGCTATCTTATTGTTAATGTTGGTTTTGGTCAAAGATTGGGGGCAAAGTTGATTATGGGTTGTTGATTGTTGCACTGCGGCTTCGCGACGAGTGCAACCTACAACCTGGCTAGAGCAGCGACAGCTCCCATTTCAACCCCATTTTTCTCTGTTTCTAACCGCCGCTCTTGAGCCAAATGCTGGCTTTGCCTACAATGGCGCACGTTTTATTTATTACAGGCCATAGCCATGACAGACACGACCACTCAAGACACAGCAGCACGCCCGGATTTACCGGATCGCCTTTGCACTAACCCACGCAGCCCGCACTATGTAGCGGCCATTTTTGAACATGAAGTGGGTATTCGCCTGAACGGCAAAGAGCGTTTTGATGTGGAAGAATATTGCATCAGCGAAGGTTGGGTGAAAGTGGCAGCAGCCAAAGCGCTGGACCGCCGTGGCCAACCTTTACTGATGACAGTTAAAGGTAAAGTAGAAGCTTTTTATCGTTAAAAGCATACAGCTCGCTCAGGCTGTCGTTTGAACGCGAGACGGGCAGGGAAAACCCTGCCCCTGCATTTTCACGGCGAGTGCAATCTAAGCAGCCGTATTTAGCATCAGAAAAATGCAATGCTTCCCCATCAAAACTCCGCTGTAACCCCAAGCATATAAGTGCGGCCGCTATAAGTGCTGTTGTAAGCTCTGTCGCTGGAGTCGCTATACAGTTCGTCGCGCTGGTTGGTTAGGTTTAGGGCTTCGAGATTTAGCTTTATATGGGCATTGAGCCGGTAATAAGCTGAAAAATCGAGATTAGTGCTCTCGTGATAACCACGTTCGTCATCGTCGATAGAACCACTCTCAACACCTGTGATGTACTTGCCTCTGTAAGCCGCAGCAACACGAGCGCCCCAAACTTTGGTTTCGTAATACAAGGTCAGGTTATAACTTTGCTTTGATAGGCCCGGAAACGCTTTGCGCTGGCTCTGGCCTGAGTTTTCAACATTCGGATACAAGGTGTCGCCATCGGCCCAGGTGTAGTTGGCTATCAGCCCTGAATGCTGAAAAGGCGCTGGCAGGAAATCTAAATCACGTTGCAGCGCCAGCTCAAACCCTTGAATACCGGACGAGCCTGAGTTTTGTGGAGACGAGACATTAAAGATATCGTTGACCGTTTTGCCGTCAGGTAATAAGTCGGCAGGCAACCCCAGCTCGCTATAACGCCGCTGCTCTGTTTTGGTCTGAATAAAGTTGTTAATGTCTTTGTGAAACACAGCCACTGAAGCCAGACCTGAGTTTTCAAAATACCACTCCAGCGCCATATCAAAGTTCTCAGAATCATAGGGTTGCAACTCTGGGTTGCCTGTGGAGATTTGGCCTATATCGGTTTCACCCAGGGAGGTTTTACTGACATAAACAGAAAAGGCCATGGCGTCTAAGGATGGGCGGGTGATATTTTTACTTAGGCTGGCGCGCCAGATCAGATCTTCTGAGAGTTCATAAACCAGATCCAAACTCGGCAAATAACCTGAGTAGTTGCGATTGATCGTAGCAGGCTGCATAGAGGACACCCCTTGCGAGCTCATTTGCGTGTCGAAAAAACGTAAGCCAAAGCGCGAGCGTAATGGTGAACCTGCAAGCTCTGAGTCGTGGTGATACAACAGATACAGCGCATTGGTTTGCTCCGCTAAATCGTACACTGTGCTACTCAACGTATTGGCAGCCGTTAAGGCAAAATCGCTCAGGCCATAAAAATTCTGCACTGCAGCTATATTGCCTTCCAGCCAGCTTTGGTCCGGATGGCCGTTATAAATTTGCACCTGACCTGGGCTCAGGCTAACCATCCCCTGATTCTTTGGTGTCGCGTTGTTATAGGGAAAACCACTGGCTTCTTGTTCAAAGCCCGAGTTACTGAACTTTTTATAGTGAATACCAAATTTAAGCGCATTGTTTCCGCTGAGCTGGTAATCAAGATCCAGCTTGGCATTGTCAAAACTGGAATAGATAAAGTTCGACTGGAAAAACAGGTCTTTGACTGTATAACCTTCGATAGATGTAACATCAAAATCAGCCGAAGAACTGCGGCCATAAAAAGCGTCCTGGCTGAAGTCTGTGCTGATGGAGGCTTTTTTCTTCGCTTCAATATTGAGTTTCTGCAACAGCGGCTGGCTGTAGTCGGATGAACTATGGCCCAGCATAGCGCGGATCTGCAGATCAGCTGTGGCTGTCCAGTCTGTGGCCAGACTGATTTGATCAAACACCGACTCGTTATAATCCTCCCGGCTTTCATTACGCCAGCTGGCATTTTTGTAGCTGGCATAGACTACTTCTTTGTCGCCTTTTGCACTTTCACGCCAGATCAGCGAGTTCACCAGGTTATTGTCTTTTACCGCCATATGATGTTCTGCCAGCTGGTTTTCCAACTTACCGTGCATCCAATCCAGCACCAGACTGAAATCCTGATTGGGTTTGTATTGCAGTGCTGTTGTGATACCTAAGCGGTTTTGTTCGTTTTCCCAGACTGAAAATCGCTGACCACGTGGAAACCATAACTCACCAGAATCCAACAGATTTTGCAGTTCAGTATTGCTACTATCGGCCGCTTTTTTGCCGGTTTCCCGCCGCCAGCGTGTGGTGTTGCTGCCATATTCATTGGTAGACCGGATGCTGTGAGTGATGGATATCAAAGCACCAATATCTGACCAGAGCTCTGAGAACACAGCGGAGAAGCGTGGATCTGAGCTATTGGTGTTGCTGTTGCTGCCCAACTGAGCCGAAATACTGCTTTTTGGCCCGTCGTAATCAAAAGGCTTAGCTGTGTGTAAATTCACAGTGCCCGCTATACCACCCTCTTCCTGATCAGCTGAAAAGGACTTTTTGACATCAATTTGATTAAACAGCTCAGAGGCAAAAATATTAAAGTCAAAAGCCCGGGTTCTGGACACAGCGCCACGCGCATCCATAGGCGAAGACGAGGTGCCTAAGGCTTCCATACCGTTCACTTGCACCCGGGTAAAATCCGGGCCTAAACCCCGCAATGAAATCTGCCGGCCTTCGCCCCACTCTCTGTTAATAGTAATGCCAGGCAAGCGCAGTAAAGAGTTGGCTAAGTTCAGCGCAGGAAAATCGGTAATATCGTCGGCGACCAGGGAATCCTGTGCAATCATGGCTTCACGTTTTAGCCTTTTAGCCTGAGGCAACAGTGCTTTGGTCACAGCATTTTGCTCTGCAACTACAGTGGAACGTATAGCTATCACTTCCATAACTGCGGGCGGTTTTTGACTTTGAGTTGCAGGAAGAGCGGCAATCACTGCTGGTTTTTCAACTACTGCTTTAGCTCTAATCAACCAGCCTTTTTCACGGGGAATAGCTTCTAAAGGCTGCTGCGCTAACAACTGATGCAGTGCTTCAGTGGGTTCAAATTCACCATAAAGAGCCGGTGCTTGTCGCCCTTCAAGTAACGCCGGATCGTACAATAACGGCTGATTTGCCTTGCGGGCAAATTGTAGCAAGGCAGCAGATAAAGGCTGAGATGGCAGGGAGTACAACTGCTTCTGTGAAGCTTCAGCAGCCCATAAAGCAGGGCTTTTGCACCAGCACAAAAGCAATAACACCCAGAGTTCAGGTCGTAACCACACAACCCGCCTCCACTGCTACTCTGACCTACTCAGCCGGATACCGCTACTGTTTTGCTGCAGCGTCAGGCCATAAGCTTCAGTCAAAGCCGATAAGGTTTGTTGGGTGTTGGCCAGTTCAAAACGACCTGCCACCCGCAAATCTGCGACCTCTGCACTGGCACTGACAGGCACCAAAGCCGAGCGGTTTAGCCTGTGCAGTAAATAAGCTAAGGTTTCGTTTTCAATTTCAATCCAGCCAGAGCGCCAGTCGACTAACTGTTGCAAATCCACTTTTTGCACTTCGGATAATTTATTCTGCTGAATACGAATTCGCTCACCACTTTTGAGCAACTGACTTGGGCCAGCAGCGCTAGCCTGTACCTGCACAGCACCTTCGTACACTGTGATATCAATCAGATCCGGGTCGCGATCAATATTAAATTCGGTGCCAACAGCCACTACGCTGGCTTGATCCAGTCGGACTTCAAAAGGCCGTTGTTTGTCTTTGGCCACGGCAAAATAAGCAGCCCCCTGGCCTTGCAGTACCTGACGTTTATCTGGCGTAAAAAACACTGTGAGCTGACTGTCTGGCGCTATATCGACCACTGAGCCATCATCAAGCCCTTGTTGCATGCTGCTGGCCTGAGCTGTTTTAAGCTCGTAAGGCGCAGGACTAGAAAACACGCTGCCATTGCCCAGATAAAGTAACATCACCAACACAGAACTGCACGCCATAGCAGCGCCAGCCAGCTGCAATTTAGGCCACTTCAAATTAAACAATAGAGGAAGAGATAACTGCCAACGTTTTAACGGCGAAGGCTGATAAGCAGACAAAGCTTTAGTTAAAGCCGGATCCTGCCAGGTTTCGACCATAGATTGCAGCAGTACAGGGTGTCTGGGATCGGCATCCAGCCAATGGCTAAACCGCCTTTTACTCAGGCTGTCCAACTCACCACTGGCGAGTTTTTCCACCCAACTGGCGGCTTGCAGATACAGCTCCTGCTCTGCCTGTTCTTTGCTATTCAACTTTTCTTGTTCACTCAAAATAGGACTCACACAACACGCGACTGATCGATCAGACGCTGAATATCCGCCAGCGCCCTGCTGACATGTTTAGATACTGCATCCTCGCTGATTTGCAGTAAAGCAGCAATATCACTGCGGCTTTTACCTTCCATCCGCAACAACACAAAGACTTGTCGTCTTAATGGCGGCATCGTAGATAGCGCCCGACTAAAGCGATCGACAGTTTGCTGCATGCTGGCCATTTCTTCCGGGTTGGCGCTTTGACACAGCACTTGATCCGGCTCCTCGGCCTGGACAGGCTTTAACCGCATTAACATATGACGGGCCACAGTGAAGGCATAAGCAAGAGGATTCAGAATAGGCCGCTGCTTTGCCTGTTCCAACACACGGGCAATAGACTCCTGAAAAATATCGGCGGCATCAGCACTACTGGCATTTCGCTCCAGATAACGAGCCAAAGGCGCAGCATTTTTTAAGGCCTGATGCACATCCTGCACAGGCTTTTCAACTATCGACATAAAGCCCCCATAGTCACATTCATAGTCAAACCATAGCTGACAGATATGACATTATGTTGACAACGATGTCAGAGAGGACGGGAAAAAGGAATGCTATTTAGCAAGAAGGCCTGTGACGGCCTTCTTTAATTGCAGAATTAATTAATTTCAGTGACAAAGTGTTCGCGGCTGCGACGCACTTTTTGCAGCTTCACCAGCCAGTCGCCTTCATCAGCGCGGTAGCCTAAAGGCAGTAACAATACAGAGCGTAAACCTTTTTCTTTTAAGCCAAGGATTTCATCCACTTTCACCGGGTCAAAACCTTCCATAGGCGTGCTGTCTACTTTCAGCTCGGCTGCAGCAATTAAAGCTGAACCTAAACCAATATAGGCCTGACGGGCTGCATGTTGATAGTTGGTTTCAGCATCACGCTGTGGATAGGTGTTCAGCAGCATAGCGCGGTAGTTTTCCCAGCCTTCGTTTTTAAAACCACGGATATCATTGGTTAAATCAAACATGGTGTTAATACGTTCAGCTGTGTAGTTGTCCCATGCAGCAAACACCAATAAGTGTGAGCTGTCAGTGATTTGCCCTTGATTCCAGGCGTGCGGCTTAATTTGTTCACGTATGGCTTTATTCGTGATCACCAGTACTTCATAAGGCTGTAAACCACTGGAAGTAGCGCTTAAGCGGATAGCTTCCAGAATAAAGTCGATTTTATCCTGTGAAACAACCTGGCTCGGATCGAATTTTTTGGTGGCATAACGCCATTCTAATTTGCTAATTAAATCAGACATCTGGAACTTCCTAGATACAAAGGGGGAACAAATTGGAAGGCAATTATACCCCTGCAGCCTGCAGTTTTGTTAGTTAATATCAATATGACTTATCACATTTTAGAAGGGTAAACTTTAAGGGAGTGGCGTTGAAAATTGAAATTCGAAACCCAATCCAAGCCACATAAGAGCCAGTGATATCAACTTATTGCTGCGATATGAACTCACGAAAACAAGGCATTGAACTGATAACGTCCGTTAAGTTCACGCTGCCGCCATCGGGTGTCAGATTACTTAATCTGTAGCCATCAACCCAGGAAGTGCTTCTGTCTACCGAAAGACGTATTCCCCAAGAGCTCAGGCCTGGTTGATCTGAAATTCTACCTAGATAATCCACACTAAAATTAAGATTATTCAGGTTCTTTTGTTCAGGTGTCGCACCAAAAAAATAGCGCTCGTAGACTTCCTGGCTTCTGTGTTTCTCATTAAAACTGAGCTGGGCAGAACCATGATCAATGCGAAAACCAACAGGATCCATAGGGCTGATCGTCATATACTGACTCCATGGTCTGTCGCCTATATTTCTCTTAACTTTTTCAGCAATGGCTTTATCAATATCGCTTTTTGTACCAGGTTTGGTGAAATAATCCATTGGATTAGCAGAACACTGCTCTTCAGAACCTGCTTTTAGCGCTGAAAAATCTCCACGAATAGACTTTTCGATCATCTCATTCATCTGACCTACTGCATCATTTATTGATGATTCAATATCGTAATAAGTCGCCAAAACAGCACGTTCATCAGCTGTCAATCTAAGTTTGCTCAAACTGACTTCGGGATTGCATCCCATGCCGGTACATTTTTGTTGAACCCGATATTTAACAGCTTGCTCAGTCACAGGGTTTACAACAATCAACTCTAAGGGAGCTGCAGAACACTTCATATCATCCGGCTTCACCACTGTGCCTGGAGGATTGGTATATTCACATTGAGCTGCAGGCGCATAACTTTCCGCCAGCAGTTGTGCTTCCTGATTATTACAGCTATCGCACACATAGGCTGTGAGCTGAGCGGCCTGTAATGGCACAGTGATCAGCCCTGCCGCAATGAATAAAAATTTCATTTGAAAGTCCTTTTAAAACAAACTAAAAGCGTAATAAAAACAAAATATTTACCAAGCCATCACAATTAGAGTCAAAAAAACCTTAAAAGGTACAAAACTCCCACAAATGAAACACCAATAGCAAAAGAGCCAGCGGCCCCTTTGCTATTCAAGCTGCAATGCGAAAATCAGTTTCACTCTGCCTATTTGGTATTTGCCGTTGGTGTTATTTCAATTCTTTCCATTGTGCTTTCAGGCTGCCTCATGGAAAAGTCTAATTGCACTAACATATCTTGGTGAACCTCGCCTGTGGGTAAGTAACGCCACTTTTCTAACGCTTTCGTAGTGACTTCGTCAAAGACGCCCGTTGGCGCTGAACTGACAATACGCACATTATTGACTTTGCCTTCAGTGGACACATCAAACTTTGCCTGCACATAACCTTCAATGCGTTGTTGTGCAGCCGCTATTGGATACGCAGGCTCGACCCTTACTATAATCGCAAGTTCATTTTTCACAGCTGCAGTAGTAGACGCAGCCTGAACAGGCTGCTGTAACCAAAGGCCTGTGGCAAGCACCAGCGCTAAAGCTGCGACTAATGTGGTTTTACTAAAACCCTGCTGAGTTTGTAATTGTAATAAACGTTGTTTCATCTGTTTTACATCTCCATAGTGGGTGGTAAGCCCCTGCCAGCTGACTGGCGTTGGCTCTGAGTTGCTTAGTAAAGCTTTACCGTAAGCAATTTTGTCGGCAGTGGCTGCGCCTGCTAATACCAGCGCATCACAAGCTAATTCCTGATCCTGGCGGTAGGCGCTGTAGGCCAACCAACACAAAGGGTTAAACCAGAACAACATCAGCAAACCCAGAGCAAGCAGATTGCAAAACAAATCGCCACGCTGCCAATGTGTCAGCTCATGCTTGAGGATCAGTTGCTGTTGAGTGGGCGAAAAACGTTGGAAAAAATCAGCTGGCAGCATAATTTCTGGTCGTAACACACCACTGATATAGGGTCCCTGCACTCTATCGCTTAACAAGCAAGGCAAGGTGGAATGCAAAGACGCGGATTGCAGTTCGACAGATGTAGCTGCCGCTTTTTCTTTGCGCAATTGCAACAGACTACGCAACACTGCAGCGGCAAATAACAGCACACCAGTCAGCCAAAACCAGAGCAGCAAAGAGCCGCTGCTAAACTGCTGCGAAGCTTGCTGCAACCCCACCTGATACACCTGCATAACAGCCAAAGAGCTGTTCTGCCCCAGCTGCAATGGCAACACAAAACACAACAGCAATACAGGCACCAGACACCACAATGCATACAAGGTGCGCCCTCCAAGCCGCGTGAGTAAATAAGGCCGCAGCACCAGCAATGTCAGTAGCATCAACGACAGCGGCAGCAGTAACTCCAGCAACAGACTAATCATGTTTATTCTCCTGCTCCCAGCGGGCGATCAGTTGCTTCAACTCGGCAATATCCTGTTCTGCCAGTTTGTCCTGCTGAGCAAAACCTGCCACTAAAGGCGCGATTCGACCGGAAAACACCCGCTGAATAAAACTCTGGCTTTCCTTCATCTGATAATCGGCCTGCTGCAGTACAGGGCTGTATAAATAAGCCCGGCCGTCTTTTTCAAAAGACACGGCACCTTTAGTCACCAGACGGTTCAACAGAGTTTTTACTGTTTTTTCATGCCACTGACTGGCATCGGCTAAAGCATCCACAACTTGATTGGCTGTGGCTGGTGCTTGTTGCCATAACACCTTTAATACTTCCAACTCAGCCTGACTGATATCTTTCATTGCATCTCACCTATCGATTACAAACGTAATACACAAACTATTACAGCTGTAATCCATAAATGCAATAGCGTGGAGGAAATATTTTTCAGCAGGCTTTTTATAACTAATCCCAGCAAATGATTGCGTTAACAATTTTCATCTGACAAACATCTAATATTGCCTTTATACTAAATAGAACAAGCAGATAGCAGAGTTATGTTCATGCAGACAACGGATTCCACTGCGCAAACAGGTCAGGTGCTGACACTGGAGCATTTTGTCAGCCACTGGCAATTAATGGTGGATTTATTAGCGCGTCAGGCCGATGTACCTTGTGCTTTGATCAACAGGATGGATGGCAGTCAGTTGGTATTGCAGGTGACCAACAGCAATGGCAAACACCCGTTTTTTGCCAGCCAAAGCATGCCACTGCACTTGAACTCCTATTGCGCCAATGTGCTGCGTACGCAAAAGCCTCTGCATATAGCAGATGCCACACAGGTACCGGAAATGCATGACAACCCTACTGCGGCGCTGGGGTTGGTGTTTTACCATGGTTACCCGTTGTATTGGCCTGATGGGCATCTGTTTGGCACCATTTGTATTCTGGATTATTTCAACAGGCCTATGGACGAGCAGCATACTCAGTTGCTGCAGCTCTTTAAAGAAGCCATTGAAGGCGATTTAGCCTTGTTTGATCAAAACGTTGAACTGCAGCAGCAACTGCAGGATGAAAAAAATTACAACCATCAGTTAATGCTGTCGTTACAGCAATCTCACTACAACTTGCCTCAACTCTCTGATTTACTGGCTAAGTTAATGCAGATGCTGCAACAGCAAATGATTCAGAGCCAACAACAGCTGCAACTGATGCACAGCAGGTTGCTACAACCAGAACATCAACTGACCCTGCCTTTGCTTGAACCCAGCCTGCAACAACTGAAACAGCAGAGTTCCTGCTGGGCCGTATTATCAGGCATGCTTGAAAAACTGTCTGGGGTGCAGTCCCAGTAACAGACCACCAGCAAAGTGGTAGACCTGGCTGAACGTGGCGCTTATCAGGCCTCGCTATTACTGAAAGCGTCTCCGAGAATTTCATCCTGCATATCGCCATTGCTGGCTTGCTCATTACCACCTCAAGTACTGGAATTATTGTGCTGTGCTTTGAGCTGCTACGTGCTAAACCATAGCCTGAGTCGCACGCCTGAACTCTGCTTAAGTACCGAACAACATGGCTCTCAGTTGCAACTCAACTGGATCTTGTTGTATCCATGGCAGCAAGAAGCTGAACCAGAAGAAAGTCACACTGAACCTTTTTGGGTCTTTAGTCAGTATCTGGCAAAGTTGTCTGGCGTATCATTGCAGCGGGAAAGCACAACTGAAAAACTACAGATCAAAGTGTATTTAGTGCAAGCAGCAGACCTGACTGCAGCTTATTGAAGCACGCACTCGTAAAACGAAGCAGGGAGCATCAAGCTCCCTATGGGTCCTGTTTCACTGCTTCTTCTGAGCGATAGTGATGCAACTCGTCTGGCAGGATATAGCCATTAAAACTCAGCAGTTGCACAAAGGTTTGCCAAAACTCACGGCTGAACATAAGGACCTCCGGTTTTACTTAAGGCCCCTTAAGTATAGCCCTGACCATAACTGGCGTCGTTAATTAGCTGTGAACAGCACTACAACTTCAGCTTAATCCTAAATATCCTTCCATTCGTCAGGGTTTTATTTATAGCGCTACTGGCCTATGCTAGCGTCAACTTATTGCTTTGACTGAACAAACGCGAGTGTGTATGAAATTTAGTTTTTCAGCCCTGATGATGGTTGTGGCGGCAGGTGCTGCTCAGGCCGCAACTGAACCTTTAACGGCCCAGCATTTATGGCAAGTGGCGCGCCCCGGTGCCATGACCTTATCACCCAGTGGTCAGCAACTGGCATTGACGATCACCCGTTATGATCTGGCCGCCGATAAAGGCAATGCTGATATTCATATTCTGGATTTACGTACCCAACAATTAACGGCTTTAACCCAGCACCCGGATTCAGATACTGCACCAGCCTGGAGCCCTGATGGTCGTCAGCTGGTGTTTTTGTCCAAACGCGGCAATGAAACGAATCAACTGTTTTTATTACCTTTAACAGGTGGCGAAGCTAAAGCTTTAACCAAGTTACCTGTTGCGGTGCAGCAACCCAAATGGTTTCCGGACGGCCAGCGTATTTTGTTTCTGGCCAATGTACCTAAAGGGTTTAATGGTGACTTTGCCGCTTTAGCAGAGCAGTTGAAGAAGAAAAAAGACAATAAAGTGACAGCACGGGTGACAGAAGACAGAGTCTATCGCTTCTGGGATCACTGGTTAACCGATGACAGCTATCCACATTTGTTCAGTATTAACATTCATACCGGCGAAATAGCAGACTTAACACCAGGCTGGGATCGCAGATTTAGTTTAAATGGCGATGCTGAATTTGATATTTCTACAGATGGCCGCCAGATAGCTGTCAGTGCAGTGACCAGCCCACCGCCTTTTGATCAGCTAAATCACGATATTTTGATTGTTAAAACTGACGGTTCAGGTGAGTTTGTCAATATCACCGCAGACAATCCGGCCAGTGACAACAACCCTAAATTCAGCCCTGATGGCAAAAGCCTGGTCTATGGCGCACAGCGCAGCACCTTCTTTACTTCAGACAATAACCAGCTGATCCGCTTTGATTTTAAGCCCCAGCAAAAAACCAACCTGACTCAGGATTGGGACATTTCGGTCGATGACTGGGAATTTGGCAACAACGGCACTTTATATTTTCAGGCTGCCGACAAAGCAAAATCAGCTTTATATAGCATGCCGTTAGCCGGTGGCCCAGTGAAACAAATTTTGCGCCAGGCTGATATCAGTCAGCTGCAAATTGGCCAACAGCAACAAATTTATCTGGTGCAGCACAGCATGAACCAGATGCCGGAAATTTATAGTTTGGATAATAAAGGGCGCACTTTAAAGCAGCTAAGCCGGATCAACCAGGAGCTACAGCAAAGCATTAGTTGGGGTAAAACTGAAGATGTCAGCTTTGCCGGAGCAGATGGCAAACTGGTGCAGGCTTATATTACGTATCCGCCGAACTTTGATCCCAACAAAAAATGGCCTTTGCTGAATGTATTACATGGCGGACCACACAGCTACTCGGGTGACAGCTTTAGTTACCGCTGGAACTCCCAGGTCTTTGCTGCAGCAGGTTATGTAGTGATCCAGCCCAACTTCCACGGCTCAACCAGCTTTGGTCAGGCTTTTGCTGAATCTATTCATGGCGAACACCCGGTAAAGCCTTTTATGGACAGTGAAGCTGCTGTGGATTACATGCTGTCGCGTGGTTTTATTGATTCCACCCGTTTAGCCGCGGCTGGCGGCAGTTATGGGGGTTATCTGGTAAGCTGGATTGCTGGTCATACCGAACGATATAAAGCGCTGATTAATCATGCCGGTGTCTATAACCTGATGGGCCAGTTTGCTTCTGACGCAACCACTCACAGAGTACATGCCTATGGCGGTGCACCCTGGAGCGGCCTGGACGTCATGCAGCAATGGAACCCGGCTTTATTTGCCGATAAGTTTGTCACTCCTATGCTGATTATGCATGGTGAACAGGATTACCGTGTGCCAGTGACACAAGGGCTGGAAATTTATGGTGTGTACAAAGGCAAAGGCTTAGATGCACGTTTGGTGTATTTCCCCAATGAAAACCACTGGATTTTAAAACCAAACAACTCCATTTTCTGGTTTAACGAATTCACTGGTTGGTTGCAACGTTATGTACCGGCGGGTCCAACAGATTGAGTTCGGACTCTGTAACCTCGTTTTATCAGCAACAGGTCCAACAGGGCCTGTTGTTGTATGACGAGCCACAATATCAGGCGGTATTGGCGCTGCAGCAGATAGCGGATCAGCTGTGTTCCGGCATGCCTACTTTGGGTTTGTATCTGCATGGCCCTGTTGGTCGTGGCAAAACCATGCTGATGGATTTGTTTTACCAACAGCTGGCTGTGGATGGCAAAATCCGGCTGCATTTTCATCATTTTATGGCGCGGGTGCATCAGGAACTAAAACAGCATCAGGGCGAAGCTGACCCTTTATTGCAAATCGCCCAAGACTGGGCACAACAATACAAAGTACTGTGTTTTGACGAGTTTTTTGTCAATGACATAGGCGACGCTATGTTACTTGGCACTTTATGGCGTTATTTGTTTCAGTGTGGTGTGGTGCTGGTCACCACCTCCAATGCAGAACCTGAAGAGCTGTATAAAAATGGCCTGCAACGTCAGCGTTTTTTACCCACGATCGATTTGCTACGCCAGCACTGCAGGGTCGTGACGCTGGATAACGGCATAGATTACCGGCGATTAAAGCAAAGCCCTATGCGTTATTACCAGCAGGGAACGACTGAAACAGAGTTAAAACAACAGGCAGAGCAGCTATTTGGCGAAGTGCAGCCCCTGCCCGACTTTGAATTGTTGGGCCGCAGTTTTCCGGCGTTATGGAGTAATGAAAAAATCATAGGTTTTGATTTTATGGCACTCTGCTCCGGCCCACGAAGTCAACTGGATTATATGCAGCTGGCAAGCCGCTACCAAGCCATAGCTGTACTGAATGTACCGCAATTCAGCGCTGTGTCGGACACGGCCATTTTGCATGGTGTGGAAGATAGTTATCAGCGCGAACATCAGGATATTTATATCAGTAAGCTGGACAACGAAGCCCGGCGTTTTATTGCATTGGTGGACGAGTGTTATGACAGAGGCTGCTTGTTATTACTAACCTCTGCTGTGGCGATTTCAGAGCTGTACCAGGCGAAACAGCTGGAATTTGCTTTTGCCCGCTGCGAGTCGCGTTTATATGAAATGCAGCGGTGGCCAGCTGCTGCGCCCGACCATAGTCAGAGCGCAGAAACTGCGTTGTCCTGATGTATAAATAATCTTCTTACAAATAACGTATCCAGGCTTGCTGGCTGCGTTTTTTATACAAAGAAAAGCATTTTGTTGGGTAATACAAAGCGACGGCTAACAGCACGCTAGTCAGCCAGATCCAGCCCATATGATCCATCCCAAACCTGTCGCCCTGATTAGGCCCAAACAGAGTGACTAACATCCAATGCAGCGCCAACAATACATACAAATGCAGTATGTAGAAAAACATTGGTGCAGAACCGAAGTTCACCAGGATTTGAGTCCAGTTGCCTTGCTTTTTCTCCAGTGCAAGCAACAGCAAAAACATCAGACCTAAAGTCACCAGCAGGAAATTTAACGAAGGCGGATACTTGGTCAGATTCAATATCGACATCAGGGTTGTGACCAAATCCGGATAGAGTTGCCAGTCCAGGGTTTCACCGTAGATATTAAAACCACGCAGCAACACAAACAGTACTAAACAGCTGGCTCCCACCTGCAGCAATAAAGCGCCGCGACGCTGTGCAGACATCCTCTTACTGTACAAAGGCCCCGCCAGATAACCCAGAATAATCACACCTATCCAGGGTAGAACCGGATAACTGGCCTTAATTTTCACAGCGCCTTCACTCACCAGATAATTGCGGTCATGCAAAATAGTCCAGAGCGTATAACCCCATTCATCAGGCTGGAAATTGATAGGAGTCAGCAGGTTGTGGCCAAAGACTATGCCAAAACCCATCACAGCCAATACAGCTTTTGGCCACTGACTAACCAGTGCCAACACCACCATACTCAGGCCAATGGCCCAAATCACCTGCAACCAAATGGTGTCGTAGGATCCCATCCAGGACAGAGGCAACACTATCCATTCCAGTGCTATTAAAAACAAACCACGCTTGATAAGGAAACTTCGGGCCGAACGCACAGGGCCATTCACCGGATTGGCATAAAGCCAGGCCGACAAACCAGTTAAAAACACAAAAACCGGCGCACATAAATGTGCAGCAAAACGGCTAAAAAACAGGCTTGCAGAGGTGATGTCGAGATCCATAGGATCCGACACCTGCAGGTGATAAAAAAACCGCTCCCGCACATGGTCCAGCAACATAATCAGCATCACCAGACCCCGCATCATGTCGATGCTTTGGATACGACTACGGACAATTATTTCCCGCCCCACAGAATTAGAATGCATAGGTCAGACTCACTTTGTACGAACGTGGCTCACCCGGCACTGTCCAGAGCGCCGAATAGGAGTTATGGATATAAAACTTATCAAACAGGTTGTCGACATTCAGCTGAGCTTTCCAGTTCTGATCCAAATCAGCAGCCCAAGACAGGCCAACTAAAGTATGGGACGGCAGCATATAGCTACTGTCGACTGAATCTCCCAAACGTTTGGCTACATGATTAACCTTGAGCCCTAAACGGCTTTCAACAGAACCTAAAGGTAACAACTGAGTCAGCATCAGGCTGGCGTTATGTTTAGGAATATTCACCAAACGACTGCCGGCAGGCACATTAACACCCCATTCCAGATTAATCATATCGTTGGCAGTTTGTGTATCCAGATAGGCATAAGACAATTGAGCAGATAAGTCTCCTGTGAGCTGGCCTTGTAAATCCAGCTCAATACCACGGCTGGTGGCTTCACCTAAGGTGGCCGAGAAACCGACATTCACCGGATCGGAGGTTAGAATGTTGGATTTTTTTGCATCAAAGAATGCCAGGGTGCCGGTGATGCCTGCAGCGACAAATTTTGCACCAATTTCATAAGAGTCACTTAACTCAGGTTCAAAAGGATTGCCCGCATAGTCGGTGCCGCTTAGTGGCAGGAAACCTTCAGAGTAGCTGCTGTAAAGGCTTAATTCTGGGTTTACTTCATAAACTAAACCAATACGAGGGCTGACTTGTGTGCCGCTTTTGTCCGACCGGGTGGCCTTTAAAAGCTCCTGAATATCCTGCTGATAATCGTCAAAACGCAGACCAAGCAGTAATTTCCAGTGTTGTGTCAGATCCATTTGATCCTGCAAATACACACCCCAGGCTTTTTGCGATTCCTGGTTTTCATACAAAGGCGCAGGAGCTGTCGCTGTACCTCCATAGACTGGGTTATAAATATCTAAAGCGTAAGTGCCTTTTGGACCACGGAAACGTGACAATAAAGTATATAAATCATAATCGTAGGCATCAGCGCCCATCAGCAGGTGATGCACAATACCAGCAGTAGTCAGGTGGCCACTTAATTCAAAACGCACGGACCTATCTTCAGCCTGGTAATCCCGGTAACGGCGTTGCCGGGTTAAGGTTTCGCCATCATCAAACAAGGACTGACGAGCTTTGGCTAACTCAGCATCAGACGAAAAGCCGTTTAACGACGAGTCGCGATAACCTAAACCTGCTAAAAATGACCAGCTGTTACTCAGGATGGTTTCATAAGATAACTGATGGCCAGTGGCTTCAATTTCTGTAGGGCCATCACCTGGTTCACCTAAATAACGTGAACGAGGTACTGTATGAAAATCACCGTTTAACACTACTATACCGCGGTCAAATAATTGCTCTTGTTTCAGGTATTCAAACTCGTACAACAAGGCGGATTTATCATCCAGATCAATACGTACTGAAGGGGTAAACACCTGTTTTTTGCTGCTGACATAATCACGGAAACTGCCATAGTCCTGCACGGCACCATTGATGCGCACTGCCACATTGTCGCTGATGCCATTGGTGTAATCGGCTTCGACTCTGTGCTGATCAAAACGACCAGCAGAGATTTGCAGATAACCTTCCTGCTCCTTTTGTGGTTTACGGGTCACGACATTAATGGTGCCTCCAGGTTCTGAACGGCCATAAAGTGCTGAACCCGGGCCTTTTAGAATCTCAACATACTCCACATTAGATAAATCACGGTGACCACTAAAACCACGGCCGCCGTTAAAACCATTAATTAAATAACCGGATGGCATATTTTCATTGCCCGGAAAACCACGCAGCGAAAAACTATCCCACAAGCCACCGCCGTTATTCTGCCGTGAAATGCTGGCTGAAAAATCCAGAGCATCCTGAAAGCGCGTTAAGGCATTGTCTTGTATTACACTTTTGTCGATGACCGTAATGGACTGAGGTAAAGACTGAGCTGGAATATCTCCACGATAAGCCTGGCGATACTGCACTTCGATACGCTCAATATGCTCCGCCGACTCAGCCATAGCTGCAGGAATAGAGGCAATAAAGCCTAAAGAGAGCATAAGAAAAGAGAGTTTAAAATTTAGGCTTGGCATGATGTTTTTAGTCCGGTCACTGCAAAAAAATGGGCTGAATCGATAAAGTCAGGGATCAAATGATACAATATAACATATCCACAAACCAACAGATTTATCTGATCTCTTTGTGGCTCTGACTGCAAAGCAGCTTGAATAAGCCCGTCGCAGCCCCGATACTGCCTTGATAAAGGCTTCTCAACTGACGTGAGTGATAGATGGAACAATGGTTACAGCAGTTACTGACTGAATATCAGGCTTATGCCCTGCTGATTTTATTTTTGCTGACTTTTGCTGAGTCCGTTGCCGTGTTGGGCCTGTTAGTGCCAGGTACAGCCTTAATGTTTAGTTTTGGTGTGCTGATTGGTGCCGAACAAATGGGCTTCTGGACAGCCTGCATGGTGGCAACAGCTGCAGGTTTAGTTGGCGATTCATTGTCTTATCTGGCTGGACGCAAATTCAGACCTCAGTTGGAAAGCTGGAACTGGTTATCCCGCCAGCAAAAAGAGTTGGATAAGATAAGCGGCGCTTTAGAAAACAATGTGTGGCTGGCTATAGTTGCAGGGCGTTTTATTGGCCCCAGCCGGCCGCTATTGCCTTTGTTAGCCGGTATGTTGCAGTTAGCACCATCACGTTATTTCCCTGCCGCCATTCTGGCTTCTGTGCTCTGGCCCATCGCTTATTTTCTGCCTGGTATTCTGGCTGGAGTAGCCTGGCAGTTGAAAGGCACCAACCTGACCTTGTTTTACAGTTTGCTGGCAGGCTCAGTCCTATTGGCCATATTAAGCAGCTATTTGCTGAAAAAATACTTGCAACACAAAGAGCAGGATAAACCAAAACATCGCTGGTTTTGGGGCTCTTTAGTCAGCATATTCCTGACGGCTTTTTTATTTTTTGAGTTAAGCCAGCATCCAGCTACTCCGTTGTATTTAAAAGAGTTATCAGGGCTGATGTTCTGACCTGATGTTAATGATGCAATGCCACTGCGTGGCGATTGCATCCTGCATTTGACGTCTTAGTCGCGGCCTAATTTTGATAATAAATGCCGTCTTACTGTTGGCCATTCGCAGGCGATAATGGAATACACCACAGTGTCTCGTACTGAGCCGTCTTTTAAAATCATATGCTGACGCAAGATACCATCCATTTTGGCACCTAAGCGTTCTATAGCTTTGCGTGAGGTGTGGTTAAAAAAGTGGGTGCGAAACTCTACTGCTATAGCTTGATGATTTTCAAATAAATTACTTAATAACAAAAACTTAGCCTCTGTATTAATGGCAGTGCGTCGCACAGATCCGGCATACCAGGTGTAACCAATTAAGGCTCTTTTATTCGCAGCATCGACCATATAATAACGACTGGTGCCTACAATCTGGCCTGTGGTTTTACAACGAACCACATAAGGTGAATCACCTTGAGCCTTGCCTGCTAAAGCCTCTTGTACATAAGCTGGCATTTCTTCCACTGTAGGTACCATGGCATACCAGAGTTTCCAGCTTTCACCATCAGCCACAGCCTGCTGCAAATCAGTAATATGTTCCAGTGCCATAGGTTCCAGCCGGACAAATTCGCCTTCTAAAACCTCATTATTTAACCATGTCATATTTGTTAAATCCTTTGTTTTCGGCAGGCACGCTGTTTACCCTGCCAGCCTTTAGTCGTGCCAATGCAACCGCAACTTTTGCAGCAAAAATTCGGATAAGGCTTTAAGTACGGGCGATGAAGACAAGCGCTGTACTGCCAACAAATACATTGGCGCCTGTTCGGTTTTATAATCAGGTAACAACTTCACCAAAGCGCCGGATCTCAAATCAGACAAAATATCTAACCGGGATTTATAGGCAATACCTAAACCTGCGACAGCCCAGCGCCGCACTACATCGCCGTCGTCTGCCACTAAAGCCCCCCGCACCTGAACCTGATGTAGCTGCCCATTTAGCCAGAACTGCCATTTACTGTGGACGGCCTCGCCCAGCACCAGCTGCAAAACCTGATGCGAGCAAATGTCTTGCGGCTGCTCTGGCGCTCCATAACGACGGATGTAATCGGGAGAAGCACAAAGCACTCTATGATTATCTGGCACCAAAGGCAAAGCCACCAACTGCGAGTCTTTTGGCTCACCATAACGCAACGCCAAATCCACAGGCTGACGACCTAAATCAGCCAGCCTGTCACTGACCCGGATCTTCAGCTGTAATTTGGGATGCTGCTGTTGAAACTCCGCCAGCCATACAGCCATGCTATTCCGACCAAAATCTGAAGGCATAGATAAAGTCAGTTCACCGGATAACTGCTCTTTGCCCAGTTGCAATAACTGCTGGCCTTGCCCCAGCAGCTGGATCGCCTGGCGGGCATAATCCAAATAGGCCATACCTGCTGTGGTGAGCCTTAAACTGCGGGTAGAACGCAAAATCAGTTGAGTATTCAGCTGCTGTTCCAGTCGTTTTAACGCCACACTGGCCAGTGCAGGCGAAAGATCCAGCTCACGCGCAGCAGCAGAAATAGAACCTAAATCAGCTGTTAATACAAAAAGTTGTAAATCATCGGTTCTGAGCATCATTATCAAATTATTTTTGAAACTGAATCCAAATCTAGCATATTTTTCTAAATAGTCAGCCCCTTTAAACTAACAACATCAACCTAATGGAGCATCCAGATGAAAGCCATAGTCTATAGCCAGAATTTACCAGCCACAGATCTACAGTCTTTATACGACACAGAGCTGCCCACTCCAACGCCGGGCGAAAACGATTTGCTGGTTGCAGTAAAAGCAGTTTCTGTGAATCCGGTCGATACCAAAATCCGTCGTAACGCCGACACCCAAGGCCAGCAAAGAGTTTTAGGCTGGGACGCTGCTGGTGTTGTAGTCGCAGTGGGCAGTGCAGTCACGAGCTTTAAAGCAGGCGATGAAGTCTGGTACGCCGGTGCTATTGATAAGCCTGGCTCGAACAGCGAGTTTCAACTGGTGGACCAGCGTATTGTCAGCTTTAAGCCAAAAAGCTTAAGTTTCACCGAAGCAGCAGCTTTGCCTTTAACGGCAATCACGGCATGGGAGCTATTGTTTGACAGGTTTGAACTGAATGAACACAACACCAAAGGTAAATCTCTGTTGGTGATTGGCGCCGCTGGCGGCGTAGGCTCAGTGCTATTGCAACTGGCACGGCAAAAAACTCAGTTAAAGCTGATTGGTACTGCTTCAAGAGCAGAGACTAGTGAATGGGTCAAAACCTTAGGTGCTGATTTAGTAGTAGATCATAAAAAACCTATGGCAGCACAGCTGAAAACTCTGGGTTTGCCCGAAGTCGATTATGTGATCAGTCTGACTCATACCGACCACCATTTTAACGACATACTGGAATTGATTAAACCACAAGGCAAACTGGCGCTGATTGACGATCCGGAGCTTATTGATATACGCCCAATGAAACGTAAAAGTCTGTCACTGCATTGGGAGCTGATGTTTACCCGCTCTTTGTATCAAACCGACGATATGATTGTGCAGCAGCAGTTATTACAACAGGTTGCGGATATGGTTGACGCTGGTCAGTTAAAAACCACGTTGAACTCCGACTTTGGCCTTATTAACGCCGAAAACCTGCGCAAAGCCCATCAGCTGATTGAAAGCCAACAAGCGATCGGCAAACTGGTATTAAGCGGCTATTAAACCGCTTAATACCGCTATTGCTAAAGCCGAGCTAATCACCTTAAGGCTGCGTTTGTTGCGTAGCCTTTTCTATCCGCTCTTTGGTATTAGGATGTGATTTTAAATACTCCAGCCATGGCAACAGCTCTTCTTTTGGCTGACCTTTGGTCAGAGCCTGCATAGCCTCGACAAAAGCCTGTGGAGACTTGTTCAGCTTTAACAATGATTGAGTCGAGAAGTAATCAGCCTGACGCTCCATATCTCTGGAAAACGCAGATTGAACCAGCGAGGTGCCCGTACCCAATACTGCTTCAGTAATACCTTCCAGATCACTGAATAATACCGACATCACAATAGTACTGGCCGTCGCTTGTGCCGCCAGCGTCATACCGTGCCTGTGCTCAACATGCCCCACTTCGTGCAGTAACACGGCCAGAATAGCATCGGGTTGTGTTTCAAGGCGTTTTACCAGTTCATCCGTAATAGTCAGATAACCACCTGGCAAAGCAAACGCATTGGCGCCCAATCTTTTACTGGCACGAAAATGCAGTTGGTACTGATAACCGCTGCTTAACTGCAACTGATCGACAGCCATTTGCCACTGGCTACGAATAGACTGTTGTAACTCCGGGCTCAGTTCTGAATCGGACAACAAAGTACGGTCAAACACCTGCATACTTTGTTGACCAATACTTTCTTCAACAGAAACCGGGATCCAGGGCACTAAAGCTGTAGCGGCTTTTGGCAAACCTACAGTGGTGAGCCACCAGATTAATATGGGCACTGCAATAACTGACAGAACAATCAGCGATTTATTGGTTTCCAGTTTCAGAGTCAGATTCTGACGCCTACTTTTAGGCCAGCGCCAATTGTGATCCTCCGGTGAAAATACAGCTCCTGTTTCAAACAACAAGTCGGCGGGTAAACCGGGCAAAACCTCGGCGACCTTGTAACTATCTGCTGTTGCTTCGTACAGCAGTGCATTGTCATGTTCAGCATACAGCTGCACCAGCCCCTGTTCAGTGAAATGCAACACTGCAGCACAACATTCTGTACTGGCGGCATACTGGAATTGCCCTTTAATGGTCTGCATCAGGTCAGAGAAAAATCAACGTCAAACAAATCGGCAGCCTGTTCAGCAAAAGCAGATGAATTCTGCTGTAGCGGATCAGTAAGTCGATCAGCAGCGGGGTAAACGGTCACTTCAGTTGCTTTAGCTAATAAAGCTGCCATCCGGACTTTAGTCCAAGGATAGGCCAAACCTAAAGTACACAACACTAACAGCATATTAGTAAAAGTAACCCAGACTAAATCTACAGTTTCCAAATTGGAATGCAGCTCTGCAGTATCAGGTAGCAACGTTGAATTAAACAGATGGTTACGGATCATGGCGTGGTATACGGCGCCAACCAGCATAAAAACGCCAAAATAGGCCACATACAAAAGTAATATAGCCAGGCTAACTCCTGCTTCAGGCTCTGGCATAGAAAAACCTGCGATTGCAGCAGCTACACCACAGACAATACCTAAACCAATAGCCACACTTAAAGCAATAAAAAAGGCTTTGAAGTAGTTAGAGGTTTTGGTATTCACCTCAAATTTTTTACCACCGAAGCTGATATTGCTGAACACAAAATGATCCAGCTTTTTCAGTGCCCATGGCATTGCCAGATACAAAGTAAAAATACACAGAAATGGCAACAACAGGTAATAGATAAAAGCTGAACCATAAGTGCCATGGAAGCCAAAACGAACGTTGCGATAGCTGGTCATACGAAGGTTAAATTTCAGGCCTTGTACCAGTAACCAAGGCAGCGCAATTAAAAACACTAAAGCAGCCGCCAAACCAAACAACGGACTGAACGTACTTAATACGGAAATCAGCGCAAAAATAATGACGGCTATAATACGGCCTTTCAGGATCTGGATGGGTGTAGCTAAATAACGAAAACTATGACCATCCACTTTGGTATGACCATAAAAATACTGAGTGGTACGAACCTTAGCCCATGCGCTGTAGATACCAAGCGTCACTATGGTCAGCAGTACATTCACAATCCAGATACCAAAAAACTCAGCACCACGACCAGAAAATTGTACTGTTGACCGACGAGCAGAAGCTACTTCAGTTGAAGCAGCTGAACCATGCATATCCATATGAAATTGTCCTTAACTAATAAACCCTGCCAGTTAAACCAAAACAGGAATTATTGTCAACTTATTGTAAGAAAAAAACATCTATTGTGATTAAGACAACCTGTTGTTGTGAATAGAAAAATCCGGCACAGTGCGCTGATAGTCCTGCCCTACTAATTTTGAAGTGACAATAAAATCCGCTGTGGCTTTATTACAGGCCACAGGAATATTCCATACCACAGCTAAACGGATCAGCGCCTTAACATCAGGATCATGAGGCTGAGACGATAATGGATCCCAAAAAAATACCAGCCAGTCAATTTTCTGCTCAGCAATTAAAGCACCTATTTGCTGGTCGCCGCCCAAAGGACCGCTGGCCAAACATAGTACTTCTTTGTTTAAAGCCTCATTCAGTAAACGACCCGTGGTACCTGTCGCCACCAGTTGTTTATCCTGAAAAAAATCAGCATGAGTCCTGACCCATTCCAGCAATTCAGCCTTTTTTCCATCATGTGCTACTAAAGCTATAGTTTTCATTGTTCTACTCCTTAAGATTGCTGCAAGCATACACTGAGTTATTCATAGAGTTCAGCATACTTAGCCAAAGTAATTGCTGTTGCAGCCAGGCGACAAGCAATCGAGTCCCAAGGAGCATAGTCCACTTTGTGACTTGGGCGAGTGAGCGAAGTCAACAACGCTGCGGCTGCAAGTACGAAGGTCCATTTGCCAAAGTAATTGCTGTTGCAGCTAGGCGACAAGCAATCGAGTCCCTAGGAGCATAGTTCACTATGTGACTAGGGCGAGTGCGCGCAGTCAACAACGCTGCGGCTGCAAGTACGAAGGTCAAATAAAAAAAAGCCCGGCAAAGCCGGGCAAACAACCAAGGTCCACGTAAAAACTCTGTACTTGGGATTAATCTATCAACCGACGATTTTTTTCATCGCGGTCATATAGCCCCTTAACTTTTTGCCAACCAGCTCTACAGGATGCTGGCGGATTGCTTCGTTCACAGCAATCAGGCGAATATTGTCTACACCATTTGCAGCAGAGCTTAAGCCCTTGCCCACATAATCGGCGCTCAGCTTATTAACGAAATCACGTAACAATGGCACTGCAGCATTACTAAACAGGTAGTTACCGTATTCAGCTGTGTCTGAAATAACCACGTTCATTTCGTACAAGCGTTTACGCGCTATGGTATTGGCGATTAACGGTGTTTCATGCAACGACTCGTAGTACGCTGATTCTTCAACAATACCTGCAGCGACCATGGTTTCAAACGCCAGCTCTACACCGGCTTTCACCATAGCGACAAACAAAATTCCGCGGTCGAAATAATCCTGCTCTGGAATTTGCTCGCTGGAAACAGGTGCGTTCTCAAAACCAGATTGACGGGTTTCTTCGCGCCAGCCAAACAGCTGCTTATCATCATTGGCCCAATCGGCCATCATGGTGCGGGAGAATTCACCGCTGATGATATCGTCCATATGTTTTTCAAACAGTGGACGTAAAGTTACTTTCAATTCTTCAGCTAAATCATAAGCTTTGATTTTGGCCGGATTCGACAAACGGTCCATCATATGAGTGATGCCACCGTGTTTTAAAGCTTCAGTCACAGTTTCCCAGCCAAACTGGATTAACTTGGCTGCGTAGCCTGGTTCAACACCTTCAGCAACTAACTTGTCATACGCCAGAATAGAGCCGGTTTGCAACATGCCACATAAAATGGTCTGTTCGCCCATTAAGTCGGACTTCACTTCAGCAACAAAAGACGATTCCAGTACACCGGCACGATCACCACCAGTTGCAGAAGCGTACGCCTTGGCGATTTCTAAACCTAAACCTTTAGGATCGTTTTCAGGGTGCACTGCAATCAGCGTTGGCACACCAAAACCCCTTTTGTATTCTTCACGTACTTCAGTACCAGGACACTTAGGCGCTACCATCACCACAGTGATGTCTTTACGAATTTGTGTACCTTCTTCCACAATGTTGAAACCGTGCGAATAAGCTAAAGTTGCACCTTGCTTCATCAACGGCATCACAGCTTTAACAACTGATGTATGCTGCTTATCCGGAGTCAGGTTTAATACTAAATCCGCAGTCGGAATTAACTCTTCGTAAGTGCCTACATTAAAACCATTGTCAGAGGCGTTTTGGAACGACTTACGTTTTGCGGCAATAGCTTCAGCACGCAAGGCATAAGAAATATCCAGACCTGAGTCGCGCATATTCAGGCCTTGGTTTAAGCCCTGAGCACCACAACCTACAATCACCACTTTCCAGCCTTTCAATAAATCAGAGCCTTTGGCAAACTCTTCTTTGGCCATAAAACGGCATTTACCTAACTGTTTTAACTGCTGACGCAAATTCAATGTATTGAAGTAGTTACTCATAACAAATCCTGACGAATTCTTCTAGCTGGCTATCTGTTGTGCTCAGCGTAACAGGGCAGAGAAGTCATGCACTGTTTTGATGCCTTCGAGAATAAAACAGTGCAATGATTGCGTGAAGTGATATATTCACAATACAGTATTTCACTTTGTGCAACACAGACCTTCATAGCAGAGACACTAATGGATATTCGCAACGCACAGCTATTTTTGCATCTTGCCAGCAGCCTGAACTTTGCCCGCACCAGCGAGCAAATGTATGTCAGCCCTTCTACGCTTAGCCGGGTGATCCAGCGAATGGAAGAAGAGCTGAGCGTCGAGTTATTTCAACGGGATAACCGCTCTGTGCGGCTGACGTTGGCGGGCCAAAAAGTGCAGGCTTTTGTGAAGAGTTACTTAGAACAATGGCATCAACTGCAAATTGCTCTGAGTGAAACCAGTGCATCTTTAAGTGGTGAGATCCGTCTGTTTTGTACTGTGACGGCCAGCTTTAGTCACCTGCCAGCAATTCTGGATAAATTCCGTTTAGTCTGCCCTTTGGCAGAAATTAAACTGATTACAGGCGATGCTTCTGCAGCTTTAGAGAAAGTAAAACAGGATGAAGCGGATATAGCGCTGGCTGTATACCCTGAACATTTCCCACTGAATATGGCCTTTCGCAGTATTGCCAAAGTGCCATTACAGCTAATCGCTCCTGTGATCCCATGCAAAACCAATGATTTGCTTAGCCAAAGCCCAATTCCCTGGGAACAAGTGCCTTTTATTTTGCCCGAGCATGGCCCGGTGCGCAGCCGCTTTGAGTTATGGCGTAAAACCCGAATAGCCGAGCCTAAAGTAGTTGCCAAAGTGGAAGGCCATGAAGCTATGGTCAGTATGGTGGCTTTAGGCACAGGAGTGGCTTTAGTGCCAGCTATAGTGGCGCAGCAAAGCCCGGCAAGGGACAGAGTGAGGTATTTAACGCAAGGTGATGAGTTTGCACCCTTTGATTTAGGTTTGTGTACTTTATCAAAACGGCTGCATGAGCCACTACTGAGAGCATTCTGGCAGGTTGCATCTGAGCTGATTTAGCTCAGATGCCTTGTCTATAAAAGCTATTTCACTATAGTTCAGATTGTCAGCTCTACTTCACTACACGCAGGTGAGACACTTTTTTGCCTTTGTTTGGATCGGTAGGCTCGTCATCTGGCGGAGTCTGTTCACCGCTTTCCATGTCTGCACCATCTGAAACAGCTTCCAAATGATGAATATCATCCTCTGTGTCTTCTTCAGCATCAAACATAGTGCCAGCGCCATTTTCGCGGGCATAAATAGCCAACACAGCTTTCACAGGCACTGTCAGCGCAAAAGGTTTACCGCCAAAACGGGCGTTAAAGGTAATCACTTCATTACCCATCAACATATTACCTACAGCGGAAGGCAGAATATTCAGCACTATCTGACCGTTCTGAATATGCTGAGTTGGTACTTTACAGCCTTGCATACTGGCATTGACCACCAGGTAGGGCGTTAAATTGTTATCCACTATCCATTCGTAAAAAGCCCGGATTAAATAAGGCTTATTCGGCGTCATGTCCATCAGTAACCACGCCCCCGACGGATTTCACGTTCGGCTTCAGTTAAAGACTGCTGAAAACCGTCGCGTTCAAAAATACGGGTCATATAAGTTTGCAATAACTTACTGCCAGCTCCGGTCAGTTCAATATCAAGCATTGGCAAACGCCAGAGCAAAGCCGCCAGATAACAATCAATCAGGCTGTATTCGTCACTCATAAAATACGGATGTTCCTGGAACAAGGGTGCCATCGCCAGTAAACCTTCACGTAAATCACGGCGTGCTATAGCAGCATCCGGAGCATTCTTCAAAATCTTGTCAGCTAAACCATACCAGTCTTTTTCGATGCGATGCATCATTAAACGGGCATTAGCGCGAGCTACCGGGTACACCGGCATTAAAGGTGGATGTGGGAAACGCTCATCCAGGTATTCGTTAATAATATCGGCTTTAAATAAAGCTAAATCTCTGTCCATTAAAGTGGGCAAAGAACCATAAGGATTAACCTCATAGACATCTTCAGGCAGACTATCTGTGCTGACCTGCATAATATCTACAGTGACGCCTTTCTCCGCCAGTACCATTCTGACCTGATGACAGTACATGTCATTGGCTGTTGAAAACAAGGTCATCACAGCACGTCTGTTGGCAGAAATCGCCATAGGATCCTCCGGTTATAAGCAAAAATGCAAAGGGGCCTCGCGGCCCCTTCAAAGGCTAACATCAGTGTCCTTAATGGACATCTCTCCAGTACTCTTTCTTCAGCAGGAAAGCGAAGATAAAGAAGATACCTAAAAAGATCAGAACTTTAATACCTAAGCTGCGCGATTCCAGTTTAGAAGGCTCGCCAACGTATTCCAGATAGTTCACCAGATCAGCTACCGCACGATCGTATTCTTCTGTACTCAGCTCACCTGAACCATCAGTCTTAATACCAACGTCAACTTCTGTTGGCACACCATCAACCAGGCGTGTTTCAGAGGCTTTGTAAGGAATACCCTGCAGCTCTTGTAACACATGCGGCATACCGACCATAGGGAACACTTCATTGTTCACACCAAATGGACGGCTTGGATCCACATAGAATGCGCGCAAATAAGTGTAAAGCCAGTCAGGACCGCGTACACGTGCTACGTTGGTTAAATCTGGTGGCGCAGCGCCAAACCAGTTGGCCAGATCCGCTTTAGGGGCTGCGTTTTTAATATGGTCGCCCACTTTATTCGCAGTAAAACCTAAAGTGGCCATACCCACGTCATCCGGAATACCTAAATCACGGAAAGTACGGGAGTAACGCTGGTACTGCATCTGGTGGCAACCTAAGCAGTAGTTCTGGAACATACGGGCACCACGTTGCAGTGACTCTTTGTCCGTCAGATCAATAGGTGCTTTATCTAAATGCACAGCATGACCACCAGCCGCCATAGCGGCGCTGGATGCTACCAGCGCCAGTACAGTAAATAACTTTTTAATCATCAGGATAACCTCACTGGCAACGGCTTGGTTTTCTCGTTTTTACTGTAGAACCATAACAGGCCAAAGTAAGCAAAATAAGTAAAAGAGAAAATCTGCGCTAACAAGGTATAAGTTGGAGTAGCAGGTAATACACCTAATACGCCTAACACCACAAAGCTGATACAGAACATCACCAGATTGGCTTTGTGCAGGTTGCTACGGTAACGGATTGAACGCACAGGGCAACGGTCTAACCATGGCAATAAAGCCAGGAAGATAATAGCCAGGAACATAAAAATCGCACCAAACAACTGATCAGGTACAGCACGTAAAATAGCGTAGAAAGGTGTGAAGTACCATACTGGCGCTATGTGATCCGGTGTCTTCATTGGGTTGGCCGGTTCAAAGTTTGGCGGCTCCAGGAAGAAACCACCGCCTTCTGGCGCAAAGAAAATAACCCAGCAGAAAATGAACAGGAATCCAACCACACCTACTATGTCTTTCACTGTGTAGTAAGGGTGGAAAGGAATAGCATCAACGATAATTTTCTTACCGCCTTTAGTGAAATACTCGTGGAAAGTAAATTTATCAGACACGTTGTCTTCAATCTTCTGACCATCGTTTGGACGTTTTACATCAATACCATCAGGGTTGTTTGAACCTACTTCATGCAAAGCAATGATGTGCAGGAATACCAGAACAACTAATACCAATGGTAAAGCAATAACGTGCAATGCAAAGAAACGGTTTAAGGTAGCGCCTGAAATAACATAGTCACCACGGATCCACAAAGTTAAGTCATCACCAATCACCGGTATAACACCGAAGATGGAGATAATAACCTGAGCACCCCAGAACGACATCTGGCCCCATGGTAACAAGTAACCCATGAAAGCTTCAGCCATTAAAACTAAGAAAATCAGCATACCGAAGATCCACAGCAGTTCCCGCGGTTTCTGGTAAGAACCATACATCATGCCACGCAGCATATGCAGGTAAACAACAACGAAGAAGGCAGAAGCACCGGTAGAGTGCATATAACGCAGCAGCCAGCCGTAGTCGACATCACGCATGATGTATTCAACAGAAGCAAAAGCACCTTCAGAAGTAGGAACGAAGTTCATGGTCAACCAAATACCGGTCAGGATTTGGTTCACCAGCACTAACATGGCTAAAGAGCCAAAGAAGTACCAGAAGTTAAAGTTTTTTGGCGCCGGGTACTGCATTACATGGAGATTCATCTTCTCCATAAATGGCATGCGGTACTCAATCCAGCTCATAAAGTTTTTAAACATTAAGCTGTCCCCTCATCTTCACCAATTAAAATGGTGGTGTCATCGACGAACATATAAGGTGGGATCATCAGGTTTTTCGGTGCCGGAACACCAGAGAACACACGACCAGCCATATCGTAAGTAGAACCGTGACATGGACAGAAGAAACCAGAAGGAATGCCTTCAACCTGAGCGTCAAAGTCTTTCATGATATAGGTTGGAGAACAGCCCAGGTGAGTACAGATACCCACAGCGACAAAAATCTCTGGCTTTTTCGAACGGTGATCGTTTTTAGCGTAATCAGGTTGTTGCGGTTCTTCAGAGGCTGGGTCACGAAGTTTATCTACTGCTTTGGTCAGACTTTCCAGCATGGCTGGCGTCCGTTTCACGATCCACACCGGTTTGCCCCGCCACTCGACCCGAATTAACTGCCCGTCTTCGAGTTTGCTAATGTCAGCGGTGACTGCAGCACCAGCTTGCTTAGCTTTTTCACTCGGATTCCAGGAAGCAATAAAGGGAACAGCAGCTCCAATCGCACCAACCCCACCAACTACAGAAGTTGCTATGGTCAGAAAGCGACGGCGACCATGATCTACAGG
>Ga0247725_1000410_pt1 | contig 33798 bp, 33 predicted proteins | sample OKSTACKMCFT3sol_FD_183021 | JGI IMG/M metagenome (GOLD analysis project Ga0247725, IMG submission 183021) | Subsurface sediment microbial communities from gas well in Oklahoma, United States - OK STACK MC-FT3-sol | ecosystem: Environmental > Terrestrial > Deep subsurface > Rock core/Sediment...
GGCGCATTGGCGTTAGATGCGCGTCTTCCATGTATATAACAGTTCCAGGGCGCGGCGCGGGGTCAGATCATCGGGATTGATCTTGCCCAATTCCTCCAGCACCGGGTGCGGCAGGCTGGCGAACAGATCGTTCTGCAGCGGCGCGGACGGCTGGCCGGGCTCGCTGCGCGGCACCTCGTGCGGCAGGCTGGTGGTCTCCAGGCGCGCCAGGTGCTCGCGGGCGCGGGCGATCACCGGGCCGGGGACGCCGGCCAGCTGCGCCACCGCCAGGCCATAGCTCTGGCTGGCCGGGCCGGGCAGCACGTGGTGCAGGAAGACGATGCGCTCGTTGTGCTCGGTGGCGTTGAGGTGCACGTTGGCCACCACCGGCTCGCTTTCCGGCAATACGGTCAGCTCGAAGTAGTGGGTGGCGAACAGCGTCCAGGCGCGCAGCTTGGCCAGGTGCTCTGCGGCCGACCAGGCCAGCGACAGACCGTCGAAGGTGCTGGTGCCGCGGCCCACCTCGTCCATCAGCACCAGGCTGCGGTCGCTGGCGTTGTGCAGGATGTTGGCGGTCTCGCTCATCTCGACCATGAAGGTGGAGCGGCCGCCGGCCAGGTCGTCGGATGAGCCGATGCGGGTGAAGATTCGGTCCACCAGCGACAGCTCGCAGCGGGCCGCCGGCACGTAGCTGCCGATGTGGGCCAGCAGCACGATCAGCGCGGTCTGGCGCATGTAGGTGGACTTACCGCCCATGTTCGGGCCGGTGATGATCAGCATGCGGGTGCTGTCGTCGAGGTTCAGGTCGTTGGCCACGAAGGGCGTGTCGAGCACCTGTTCGACCACCGGGTGGCGGCCCTGGTCGATGCGCAGGCGGGGCTCCTCGACGAAGCGCGGCCGATTGAGGTCGAGGTTCAGCGCGCGCTCGGCCAGGTTGCTCAGCACGTCCAGCTCGGCCAGTGCAGCGGCGGTGTCCTGCAGCGGTGCCAGCTGGGCGATGAGGATCTCCAGCAGCTCCTCGTACAGCTGCTTCTCGCGGGCCAGGGCGCGGCTCTTGGCCGACAGCGCCTTGTCCTCGAAGGCCTTCAATTCCGGGGTGATGAAGCGCTCGGCGCCTTTCAGGGTCTGACGGCGGATGTAGTCGGCCGGCGCCGACTCTGCCTGTTTGCTGGGCAGCTCGATGAAGTAGCCGTGCACGCGGTTGTAGCCGACCTTGAGGTTGGCCAGGCCGGTGCGTTCCTTCTCGCGCGTCTCCAGGTCCATCAGGTACTGACCGGCGTTCTCGCTGATCGACTGCAGCTCGTCCAGCTCGGCGTCGTAGCCGGTCTTGAGCACGCCGCCGTCGCGGATCACCGCCGGCGGGTTGTCGATGATCGCCCGTTGCAGCAGGTCGGCCAGCTCCGGGTAGGTGCGGATATTCACCGCCAGCTCGGCCAGGTGCGGTGCATCCAGCTCGGCCATCGCACCCTGCAGCTGCGGCAGCGCGGCGAGGGCGTCGCGCAGGCGCGCCAGGTCGCGCGGGCGGGCGTTGCGCAGACCGATGCGGGCGAGGATGCGCTCGACGTCGCCGATGTCCTTGAGCTGCGGCTGCAGCAGTTCGAAACGGTAGCGGTCGGGCAGGCAGGCGATGGCCTCCTGGCGCGCTTCCAGCACGCTGCGATCGCGCAGTGGACGGTTCAGCCAGCGGGTCAGCAGGCGCGAGCCCATGGCGGTCTGGCAGCGGTCGACCACCGACTGCAGGGTGTTGTCGCGGCCGCCGGCGAGGTTGGTGTCCAGTTCCAGGTTGCGGCGGCTGGCACCGTCGAGAATGACGGTGTCGTCCAGGCGTTCGTGGCGCAGGCTGCGCAGGTGCGGCAGGGCGGTGCGCTGGGTCTCCTTGGCATAGGCCAGCAGGCAGCCGGCGGCGCCGATGGCGAGCGTCAGGCCCTCGCAGCCGAAGCCCTTGAGGTCCTGCACGGCAAACTGCTGGCACAGGCTCTTGCGCGCGCTGTCCAGCTCGAAGTCCCAGGGCGCGCGGCGGCGCACGCCGCGGCGTTTTTCCAGCGGCAGGCCCTGGGGCCAGTCGTCGGGGATCAAAAGCTCGGCCGGGGCCAGGCGTTCCAGCTCGGCCAGGAGGTTCTCCCAGCCTTTCAGTTCCTGCACGCTGAAGCGGCCGCTGGTGATGTCGAGCATCGCCAGGCCGAACAGCTTCTCGTCGCCCAGCACGGCGCCGACCAGGTTGTCGCGGCGCTCGTCGAGCAGCGCCTCGTCGCTGATGGTGCCGGGGGTGATGATGCGCACCACCTGGCGCTCCACCGGGCCCTTGCTGGTGGCCGGGTCGCCGATCTGCTCGCAGATCGCCACCGACTCGCCGAACTTCACCAGGCGCGCCAGGTAGCCCTCGGCCGAATGGAAGGGAATGCCGGCCATGGGGATGGCCTGGCCGGCTGACTGGCCACGCGCGGTAAGGGTGATGTCGAGCAGGGCTGCGGCCTTCTTGGCGTCCTCGTAGAACAGCTCGTAGAAGTCGCCCATGCGGTAGAACATCAGCAGGTCCGGATGCTGATTCTTCAGCTTCCAGTACTGCTGCATCATCGGTGTGTGGGCTGACAAGTCGCTCATGCTGTTCGGTCCGGCTGAAATCGCAAAAGCGCCTAGTGTAGGGTATCCCTCCTTCCCGTTTCACCCCGGAGCGCATATGGATTCCATCACGCAGTTGGCCGAGCAGCTGGGCACGCGACTCAAGGCGCTCGGCGCCCAGGTCAGTACCGCCGAGTCCTGCACCGGCGGCGGCATCGCCGAGGCGATTACCCGCATTGCCGGCAGCTCGGCCTGGTTCGAGGCCGGCTACGTCACCTATTCCAATGCCCAGAAGACTGCCCAGCTCGGCGTGCCGGCGCAGCTGTTCCCGCGTGTCGGCGCGGTCAGTCGCGAGGTGGTGGAGGCCATGGCCGCCGGTGCCCGGCGCCACAGCGGCGCGCGCTTCGCCGTGGCGGTCAGCGGCATCGCCGGCCCCGACGGCGGCTCGGCGGAAAAGCCGGTGGGCACCGTCTGGCTGGCCTGGGCCGACGGCGAGCGCTGCTTCGCCGAGCGCTGCCAGTTCGCCGGGGATCGCGAGGCGGTGCGCCGGCAGACGGTCGAACGGGCGCTGCAGGGCTTGCTCCGACTGGCGGCAGGAGAAAATCCCGTGCAGGGGTAGGCGAGCGACTTGCCTTATGGAATACTACTGTCTACTTATACAGTTGTTGGCGAGCGACAGGCTCCCTTTGATCACGTGAGGATGGAAATGGACGAGAACAAGAAGCGCGCGTTGGCGGCCGCCCTGGGCCAGATCGAGAAGCAGTTCGGCAAGGGTGCCGTGATGCGCATGGGCGACCACGAGCGCCAGGCCATCCCGGCCATCTCCACCGGCTCCCTCGGCCTCGACATCGCGCTCGGCATCGGCGGCCTGCCGAAGGGCCGGATCGTCGAGATCTACGGTCCGGAATCCTCGGGCAAGACCACCTTGACCCTGTCGGTCATCGCCGAAGCCCAGAAAGCGGGCGCCACCTGCGCCTTCGTCGACGCTGAGCACGCGCTGGACCCGGACTACGCCGGCAAGTTGGGCGTCAACGTCGACGACCTGCTGGTGTCGCAGCCGGACACCGGCGAGCAGGCTCTGGAGATCACCGACATGCTGGTGCGCTCCAACGCGGTGGATGTGATCATCGTCGACTCCGTGGCCGCGCTGGTACCCAAGGCCGAGATCGAGGGCGAGATGGGTGATTCCCACGTCGGCCTGCAGGCCCGCCTGATGAGCCAGGCGCTGCGCAAGATCACCGGCAACATCAAGAACGCCAACTGCCTGGTCATCTTCATCAACCAGATCCGCATGAAGATCGGCGTGATGTTCGGCAATCCGGAAACCACCACCGGCGGCAACGCCCTCAAGTTCTACGCCTCGGTGCGCCTGGACATCCGCCGCACCGGCGCGGTGAAGGAAGGCGACGAGGTGGTCGGCAGCGAGACCCGCGTCAAGGTGGTGAAGAACAAGGTGGCCCCGCCGTTCCGCCAGGCCGAGTTCCAGATCATGTACGGCAAGGGCATCTACCGCACCGGCGAGATCATCGACCTGGGCGTGCAGCTGGGGCTGGTCGAGAAGTCCGGCGCCTGGTACAGCTACCAGGGCAACAAGATCGGCCAGGGCAAGGCCAACGCCGCCAAGTACCTGGAAGACAACCCGGAGGTGGGTGGCGCCATCGAAAAGATCATCCGCGACAAGCTGCTGGTGGATTCCGCCGCGGCGCGTGGCGCGGTTGAGGAAGACGCCGACGAGATGGCCGACCTGGACGTCTGAGTCGACGGCCATGGGCGCTGTGCTGGATACGCCGGTCGCCGTGCGCCGCGCCGCCATGGACCTGCTGGCCAGGCGCGAGCATGGTCGGGTCGAACTGACCCGCAAGCTGCGCCAGCGCGGTGCGCCGGATGAGCTGATCGCGACCACCCTCGAACGTCTGGCCGAGGAGGGCCTGTTGTCCGAGGCACGCTACCTGGAGTCCTTCGTGGCTAGCCGCGCGCGGGCCGGCTACGGCCCCATGCGCATTCGCGAGGAGATGGCCCAGCGTGGCCTGCCCAGGCCCGCCATCGAGCAGGCGCTGAGCGAGGCCGAGGTGGACTGGGGCGAGCAGCTGCGCGAACTGTGGCAACGCAAGTTCGCCGGCCAGTTGCCGCAGGACATGCGCGAGAAGGCCAAGCAGGCGCGCTTTCTCGGCTACCGTGGGTTTTCCCAGGAGCAGATAGGCCGCCTGCTGCGCGGCGCCAGCCTGGACTGATTTCCCCTTAGAGCCCGAAGCGTCCCCTCTTCGGGCTCCGTTTTTTCCACTGTTTCGCCCGTGGCGACGAGCACCGGTTAGGTGTTCTGCGCCCAGTTCTGCGGCAGGTTGATGAAGTCCACCAGCTCACGCAACCGGCCGTGGTCGCGGGCGTTGAAGCGGAAGGCCAGGCGCATCAGCTCGCACAGTTCCGGCTCGTCGCTCTCCGCCTCGCAGTAGGGTTGCTGCTGGTAGCCGCCGTCCAGGCAGAGGTCGGCGAACTCCTTGTTCAGGGTGTCCAGCGCGGCCTGGTTGAGCGGGTGGTTCATGCGCACCACGAAGCTGTCCTTGAGCCAGCGCGAGGAATGGAAGTTGCGATAGAAGCGGGCGATCTCCTGGCCGGCCTCTTCGGCGCTGTGCACCAGGCGCACCAGCTGCAGATCGCTGGGCAGTATGTAGCGGCGTTCTTGCAGCTGCATGCGCAGGAAGTCCTGGAAGTGCTCCCAGTAACTGCTGCCCGGTTCGTCCAGCAGCACGATGGGCACCAGTGGACTCTTGCCGGTCTGGATCAGGGTCATCACCTCCAGCGCCTCGTCCAGGGTGCCGAAGCCGCCGGGGCAGAGCACCAGGGCATCGGCTTCCTTGACGAAGAACAGCTTGCGCAGGAAGAAGAAGTGGAACGACAGCAGGTGCGCACTGCCGTTGACCACGTCGTTGGCGCCCTGCTCGAAGGGCAGGGTGATATTGAAGCCCAGACTGTTTTCCAGGCCGGCACCTTCGTGGGCGGCGGCCATGATGCCGCCGCCGGCGCCGGTGATCACCATCAGATCGAGGCGGGCCAGGGTCTGGCCCAGTTCGCGGGCCAGGCGGTAGGCCGGATGGTCGGCGGGCGTGCGCGCCGAGCCGAATACCGTGACCTTGCGCCGGCGCTTGAACTGTTCGAGGGTGCTGAAGGCCAGCTCCATCTCGCGCAGGGTCTGCAGCATGATCTTGGCATCCCAGCGGTTGCGGTCGGCCTGGGCCATGCGGATCACGGTGGTGAGCATTTCGCGGTACAGCGGCAGGTTGGGGCTGGCAGGTGGGACGACCAGTGCGGTGAGTTGCTCGATGTGGCTGCTGAGGTCGACTCCGCTGGTCTGAAAGTGCCGGGACAGGTAATCGTCCGGTTCGTAAGGCATAGACTTCTCCTTCTTCTGATGCGGGTCCGGTCGCGGCCACGTCCTGTGGCGCCAGACCCTGTCTGAGAGTATGGCCCGGACCATGACGTTATGACGGACAAAAGACGCCCTGGGTTGCAGGGCAACCCGGGGGCTTTTGTAACCGGATGACTCGGGGCTCAGGCGCCGCGGGGCCTCACAGGGCGATCTGCTCGCCCGGCTCGGGGATGTTGGCGATCCAGTTCAGGCGCTGGCGCAGGGCCTGTTGCAGGGCCTGCATCTTCTCCAGTTCGCCATGCACCAGGTACAGCTCGGGGCGGTGCTCGAAGTGGGCGACCCAGTCCAGCAGCTGCGACTGCCCGGCATGTGCCGAGAAGCCGCCGAGGGTGTGAACCTGGGCCCTCACGGCGATGCGCTGGTGCAGCAGTTTCACCGTGCTGGCGCCGTCGACGATGGTGCGGCCGAGGGTGCCACGGGCCTGGAAGCCGGGGAACACCAGGTGGCATTCGCTGCGCCAGAGGTTGTGCTTGAAGTGGTGGACGATGCGTCCGCCGGTGCACATGCCGCTGCCGGCGATGATGACGGCGCCGCTCTTGACCCGGTTGATCGCCATCGACTCTTCCGGCGACTCGGTGCAGCGCAGCACCGGCAGCCAGTCCTCGACGCGCTTGACCCCCTTGGCCTGCAGGGCGGCGCGATCGACCGGGTTGAACTGTTCGTGGAAGCGCGAATAGATGGCGTTGGCGCGGATTGCCATGGGGCTGTCGAGGAACACCGCCTGCTGCGGCAGGCGCCCCTCCTGATAGAAGCGGCCCAGGTAATAGATCAGGTCCTGGGTGCGGCCGACGGCGAAGGAGGGGATCAGCACGTTGCCGCCATCGCGATGGGCCTGCTGCAGGATGCCGGCCAGCTCGTCGAGGGTGTCCTCGCTGCGGCGGTGGTCGCGGTCGCCGTAGGTGGACTCGAGCAGCACCACGTCGGCGCGGTCGAGGATGGCCGGGTCGTGCATCAGTGGCGAACAGGTGTTGCCGAGGTCGCCGGAGAACACCAGGCGGCGCTGCAGATGGTGGTCCTGCACCTCCACCTCGACGATGGCCGAGCCGAGGATGTGGCCGGCATCGTGGTAGGTCACCTGCACGCCCTTGGCCACTTCGGTGGTCCGGCCATAGGGCAGAGGGCGGCGCAGCTGCAGGGCCCGCTCGGTATCGCGGGTGGTGTAGAGCGGCTCGATCGCCGCCTTGCCCAGGCGTGCGCGCCATTTGTTCTCCCACTCGGCGTCCTTCTCCTGCAGGTGCGCGGCGTCCAGCAGCATCAGCTCCATCAGCGCGCAGGAGGCTTCGGTGGCGAAGATCGGCCCGCGGTAGCCGTCCCTCACCAGCTTGGGCAGCAGGCCGGTGTGGTCCAGGTGGGCGTGGGAAACCACCACCGCGTCCAGCGTCAGCGGGTCGAAGGGGAAGGGCTGGCGGTTGCCTTCCTCATCCTCGCGGCGCCCCTGACGCAGGCCGCATTCGAGCAGCACCCGCGCGCCGTCGCGGCTTTCGATCAGGTAGCAGGAGCCGGTGACTTGCTGGATGGCGCCGAGAAAGCTGAGCAGGGCCATGGAGAGTCCTTCTTCACGATGATGGCTGGCAGGTTGCACCCTGGCGCGTCAGCGCGTCTTGATGCAGGTCAGCACTCGGGCACGGTGGCCTGCCTAGACTGGCAGCAGACACGAGGAGCCGAGCCATGTCCCAGCTATTGCCCAGCCTGCAGGAACTCAACGCTCACGCCCAGGCCGAGCCCGCCTTCGCCCTCTGGCAACAGGGGCGGGGACCCGTTCAGCATAGTCCGGAAACCCGCGCGGCGGTCTTCCGCCTGGCCCACCAGCTGGTCCAGGCCGGCCTGCAACCCAGCCTGGAGGCGGTCTACCGACGCCTGCGCGCGCTCGACCTGCTGACCTGCGCCGGCCTCTGGCTGGTGGTGCACATGACCTATGCGCAGCGGGTGCGCCTGGATGGCGCGGCGCTGGCGGCCGAGGACTTCAAGCCGGTGCCCGAGGGGCATACCGGCGGCGCCCTGAACATGGTGCCGGCCTATGCCGGATACCTGGCGCTCAACGCCCTGAGCGGGCGTACCCGCGCCTGGCTGATGGGGCAGGGCCACTGCGTGGCGGCCATCGAGGCGCTCAACCTGCTGAGCGCCAACCAGCACGCCGAGCAGGCGCAGCGCTACAGCCGCGACGAGGCTGGCATGAGCCGCCTGGTCGCCGACTTCTACGGCTACGCCCAGGCCGCCGACGGCAGCGTCGCGGTGCCGCTCGGCAGCCATGTCAACCCGCACACCGCCGGCGGCATCGCCGAGGGGGGCTACCTCGGCTTCGCCGAGCTGATGTATGCGCACATGCCGCTGCCCGGTGAAACCCTGGTGGCTTTCCTCTCCGACGGTGCCGCCGAGGAGCAGCGCGGCAGCGACTGGATGCCCCGCTGGTGGCGTGCCGAGGACTGCGGTGCGGCCCTGCCGGTGATGATCGCCAACGGCCGGCGCATCGAACAGCGCACCGAGCTGGGCACCCTGGAGGGGTTGCAAGGTTTTCGCCAGCACCTGCGCCTGTGCGGCTTCGATCCGCTGCTGTTCGACGGTCGCGACCCGGCCGCCTTCGTCTGCGCCCTGTGGGAAATGGAGCAGCGCCTGAGCCATCGGGTGCAGGAGCTGCGCAACGGGGTGCTCGACTATCCGCTGCCGATGCCCTACGGCATCGCCGAGACGGTCAAGGGCTTCGGCTTTCCCGGTGCCGGCAGCAACGCCGCGCACAACCTGCCGCTGGCGGCCTGTCCGCGGCTCGACGAAGACGCCCGCGGCCAGTTCAACCAGGCCGCCGCCGCGCTCTGGGTGGCGCCGGACGAACTGTTCGCCGCCGCCGACCTGCTGCGCCAGGGCGAGCGGCCGCTGGAGCGCGATACCGCCCTGGCCTGCCGGCACCCCGAGCTGCCGCGTCTGCCGCCGCTCGCCTACCGCGCGGCGCCGGCCTCGCCGATGGCCGCCCTGGATGGCTTCTTCGTCGACCTGGTGGCGGCCAACCCCGAGCTGCGGCCGCGGGTGGGCAACCCCGACGAGCTGGCCAGCAATCGCCTCGGCGGTGTGCTCAAGGCGCTGCGCCATCGGGTCAGCCAGCCGGAGAGCGAGCTGGAATCGGTGCATGGCGCGGTGATCACCGCGCTCAACGAGGAGGCGGTGGTGTCCGCCTGCCTGGCCAACCAGGGGGGGCTGAACCTGGTGGCCAGCTACGAGGCGTTCTGCGTGAAGATGCTCGGTGCGGTCCGCCAGAGCCTGATCTTCGCCCGCCTGCAGAAGGAGGCCGGGCGCCCGGCCGGCTGGCTCGGCTGGCCGCTGGTGGCCACCTCGCACACCTGGGAGAACGGCAAGAACCAGCAGTCGCACCAGGACACCGGCTTCTGCGAGGCGCTGCTGGGCGAGATGAGCGACATGGTGCGGGTGCTGTTCCCCGCCGACCACAACTCCCTGCTGGCCCTGCTGCCCGGCATCTACCGGGCGCGCGGCCAGCTGGCCTGCCTGGTCGTGCCCAAGCGCGAGCGACCCTGCGAGCTGAGCCCGGCGCAGGCCGAGCAGCTGGCGCGCGACGGCGCCCTGGAGCTGGAGCGCCGCGAGGGCGAGGACCCGCTGCTGCTGATCGCCACCGGCAGCTACCAGCTGGCCGAGTTGCGCCGCGCCGCCGTTCGTCTGAGCGAGGCGGGGCGCGCCTGGCGTCTGATTTACTTGCAGGAACCGGGGCGCTTCCGTGCGCCGCGTGATACCTGGGAAGCGCAGGTGGTGGCGCCGCAGTCGCTGGTGGAAACGCTGTTCCCGGCCGGCTGCAAGCGCCTGCTGCTGACCCACATGCGCGGCGAGGTGGCGCGGGGTCACCTGTGGCCGATCCTGGCCCAGGCCGAGCGCTGCGCCGTGCTGGGCTACCGCAACCGCGGCGGCACCCTGGACGAGGCGGGCATGCTGTTCGCCAATGCCTGCAGCTGGGCGCACGTGTTGCGCGCGGCGAGCCGCCTGCTGGGGCTGCCGCCGTCGGCCCTGCTGCGTGGCGAGGAGCTGGCCGCGGTGGAGGGCAGGGGCGACCCGCGCTGCCTGCGCTGAGGGTCATGGACGGGAGGGGCAGGTATGCCCAAGTTGACGCTGGAGCTGAACCTGGAGCTGTATCGCCTGCTGGTGCAGGCCGCACGGAGCAACGGGCTGGGCCTGGAGGACGAGTGCCTGCGGCGCCTGGAGGGTGGCGTGCGCCGCTCGCGCTACATGGAGGCGTTGCTCGCCGAGCTGCGCACCGACGACGAGCAGCGCCGCGCCGGCGAGAGCTGAGCGCTACTGCAGGCCGCAGTCGGCCTTGGCGAAGCGCTCGTCGGCCACCGGCTGGTTGCCCGGGTATTCGCTGAACTGGTAGCGCAGCACGGCGCCCCGGCTGAGCAGCTGGCGGTAGCCGGCGTTGCCGCAGACGCTGGCGGCCAGCTGGTCGCGCACGCTGGCCGGGTTGGCGCGCATCTGCTCGGCATGGGCCGCGCGCACGCTGAGCTGGTTGATCAGCATGCCGCCCTCCACCGTGTAGCCCTGGTCGAGGATGTCGGCATTGATCGCCCGTGGCGTACCGACATTGCTCTGCTTGGCCACTTCTTCGAGCATCAGGTTCAGCTCGTACTCGCCCAGCGAGGCGGCCTGGGCGGCGGGCAGGAACAGCGCGAGGGCGAGCAGGGGGGCGAGGCGCGGCATGGGGATCTCCAGAAGATACGGTGCGGCCTTCGACCGCGTGGCGTCGGTCGGGTTCGCCGATACCCCATCTTACCCGGCGGCGGGGGCAAGGGTAGACTGCGCGCCTTTTACCCGGAGTCCGTCATGAGCCATGCCGTCGCCCGCCTGCGTGCCGAGCGCCTGGCGCGCAGCCTCAAGCCCTTCGTGTCGCGCGGCTCGCGCTCCGAGCGCTGCCCGGACTGCCGGGTGATCCCCAGCTACTGCCTGTGCGCCTGGCGTCCGCGGGTCGAGGCGCGGGCGGCGGTGTGCCTGCTGATGTACGACGTGGAGGCGCTCAAGCCGAGCAACACCGGCTGGCTGATCGCCGACCTGGTGGCCGATACCCATGCCTTCGGCTGGCAGCGCACCGCGGTCGACCCGCGCCTGCTGGCGCTGCTGGACGACCCGCAATACGCCCCCTGCGTGGTGTTCCCCGGCGAGTACGCCGAGCCCGGGCGGGTGGTCGAGGCGTTGCCGCCGCTCGCGCCGGGCCAGCGCCCGCTGTTCATCCTGCTCGACGCCACCTGGACCGAGGCGCGCAAGATGTTCCGCAAGAGCCCCTACCTGAACCGCTTCCCGGTGCTCAGCCTGAAGCCCGAACAGCTGTCGCGCTATCGCCTGCGCCGCTCCAAGCGCGACGAGCACCTGTGCACCGCCGAAGTGGCGGCGCTGTGCCTGGAGCTGGCCGGCGAGCGCCGCGTCGCCTGCGCCCTGGATGCCTGGCTGGACCTGTTCACCGAGCGCTATCTGGGCGCCAAGCACCGCCGCGTGCTGGATGAGCAGAGCCCGGCGCACCAGGCGCTCAAGCCTTTCCTCTAAGGCCTCCGCGCCGGCTCACGGCCGCACTCTGCCCCCGCGCCGCAGGCACTCAGGCCTTCTTCGGCCATAGCTGGGCGAGCAGCATGCCGGCGAACATCAGCGCACAGCCGAAGTAGCCCTTGAGCGCCAGGGCCTCGCCCAGCAGCAGGGCGCCGGCGATGGCGGCGAATACCGCCTCCAGCGACAGGATGATGGCGGCGTGCGAGGCGATCGCATGCTTCTGCGCCACCACCTGCAGGGTGAAGCCGACGGCCACGCCGAACAGGCCGCCGTAGAGAATGGCCGGGCCGGCGGCGAGGATGGCTTCCAGGCGGATTTCCTCCAGCACCAGCGCCAGCAGCAGGCTGATCACCGCGCAGGTGGCGAACTGCAGCAGGGCCAGGCGCAGTGGGTCGTGGCGGCTGGCGAAGAAACTCACCAGCAGTACGTGCACGCCCCAGACGAAGGCGCCGGCCAGCTGCAGCCAGTCGCCGGAGGCGACCTGGAAGCCCTCGCCGACGCTCAGCAGGAACATGCCCACCACCGCCAGGCCGGCGCCCAGCCAGGTGCCCATGCCGGTGCGCTGGCCGATGACCAGGCCGAGCAGCGGGACTACGATGACATACAGGCCGGTGATGAAGCCGGAGTTGGTCACGCTGGTGAACAGCAGGCCGACCTGTTGCAGGTTGATCCCCAGCGACAGCGCCAGGCCCATGGTCAGGCCGCCGAGCAGCAGGCCGCGGTTGACTGGCTCGCGCTTCTGGCCCTGCTCGCGACGGCCCAGCCAGAGCACCAGCGGCAGCAGCGCCAGGCAGGCCAGGGTGAAGCGCAGGCCGGTGTAGAGGAAGGGGCCGATGGCGTCCATGCCCAGGCGCTGGGCGACGAAGGCGGAGCCCCAGATCATCGCGGTCAGCAGCATCAACAGGTCGGCGCGCAGGGCTTGGCTTCGCATGGCGGATCTCGCTCGGAAAAACTGGCGACTTTGCCGCAAAGCGCGGAACTTGACCACCCCGTCACGGCTCGGCATGCTTGGCGCCGCTTGCTGATCCGGCCCACAACAACAACGGGGAACGCCCATGGCCGCATACGAGATTCTCATCGCCGACGACCACCCGTTGTTCCGCAGCGCCCTGCACCAGGCGCTGACCCTGGGCCTTGGGCCGGACGTGCGCCTGGTGGAGGCGGCCAGCATCGCCGAGCTGGAGGCGCGCCTGGCCGAGAAGGCCGACTGGGACCTGGTCCTGCTCGACCTCAACATGCCCGGCGCCTACGGCTTTTCCGGCCTGGTGCTGCTGCGCGGGCAGTATCCGCAGATCCCCGTGGTGATGATCTCCGCCCAGGAGGAGGCCGCCGTGGTGGCGCGTGCCCGCGAGTTCGGCGCCAGCGGCTTCATTCCCAAGTCCAGCCCGCTGGAGACCCTCCAGCAGGCCGTGCGCCAGGTGCTCGATGGCGAGGTCTGGTGGCCGCCGCAGGCCTTCGAGGCGGTCAGCGTATCGGCCGAGGCCAAGGCCGCCAGCGCCGGCCTGGCCAGCCTGACGCCGCAGCAGTTCCGCGTCCTGACCATGGTCTGCGAGGGCCTGCTGAACAAGCAGATCGCCTTCGAGTTGAGCGTCTCCGAGGCCACCATCAAGGCCCATGTCACCGCCATCTTCCGCAAGCTCGGCGTGCGCACCCGCACCCAGGCGGCGCTGCTGCTGCAGCAGATGGAGTCGGTACCGGCCCAGCAGTAGGCCCCTTGTGGGCCGCTCGCCGCTACAATGCGCGGCGAGTCATTCACGGATTGCCTTCCCCATGTCGCCATTCAAGGGCCAGACCGGCCTGAAACGTATCCTCAATGCCGCCGGCTATTCGCTGGATGGCCTGCGCGCTGCCTTCACCGGCGAAGCCGCCTTCCGCCAGCTGGTGCTGCTCAACGTGGTGCTGATTCCGCTGGCCTTCTGGCTCGACGTGAGCCCGGTGGAACGCGCGCTGATGGTGGCGGTGGGCCTGCTGTCGCTGATCGTCGAGTTGCTCAACTCGGCGGTGGAGGCGGCCATCGACCGCATCTCCCTGGAGCGCCACCCGCTGTCGAAGAACGCCAAGGACATGGGCAGTGCCGCCCAGCTGACCTCGCTGGTGCTGATCGCCCTGGTCTGGTCGATCATCCTGCTCGGCTGAGCGACCCGCGCCTACAGCACCCCGGCTTTCTTCCAGGCCAGGTAGCGGCTGACCAGTTCCGGCCCCAGTTCCTTCGGCCGCGCATCCAGCACCGGCACGCCGTGGGCCAGCAGGCGCTCGTGCAGGCCGGCGCGGGCGTTCAGGTAATCCACCGTGCCGCAGTAGGCCAGGGCCTGCTCGTAGTCCTGCACCTGGGTGTGGCGCAGGCGATCCAGCACTTCCTCGCGCAGGCTGGCGACCAGCACCCGATGCTGGCGGCCCAGGCGCCTGACCGCGCCGAGCAGCTCCTCGTCGTCCTCGTCGCGCAGGTTGGTCACCAGCACCACCAGGGCGCGGCGGCGCTGGCGGGCGAGCAGGGCGTTGATCGCCGCCGCGTAGTCGGCCGGCCGGCGGGTGCTGTCGAGGGCATACACGGCGTTGAGCAGGGTGCCGATGTGGGCCTGGCCCTTGAGCGGTGCCACGTACTGGTCCTGGTTGCCGGCGAAGGTCGCCAGGCCCACCGCGTCGCCCTGGCGCAGGGCCACGTAGCTGAGCAGCAGGCAGGCGTTGAGGGCGTGGTCGAAGTGCGCCAGCTCGTCGTCCTGGCTGCGCATGCGGCGGCCGCAGTCGAGCAGGAAGACGATCTGCTGGTCGCGCTCGTCCTGGTACTCGCGGGCGATCGGCGTGCGCTTGCGCGCGGTGGCCTTCCAGTCGATCTGGCGCAGGGTGTCGCCGTCGCGGAACTCGCGCAGCTGGTGGAACTCCAGGCCCAGGCCGCGGCGCTGGCGCTGGCGTACGCCGAGCTGGCTGAGCCAGTCGTCCACCGCCATCAGCTGGGCACCGTAGAGGCGGGCGAAGTCGGGGTAGACGCGGGTCTCGCTGGCCTGCTCGACGAAGCGCCGTGCCTGCCACAGGCGCAGCGGGCTGGGCAGCAGCAGTTCGCAGCGCGGGAAGCGGAAGTGGCCGCGCCTGAGCGGGCGCACCCGGTAGCCGAACTCGGTCTGCTCGCCCGGATGCAGCGCCACCGACTGGGGCAGGAACTCGAAGTCCATGTGCTCGGGCAGATGGTCGAAGGCCTGTATGACCAGCGGCTGGCGATAGTCGTGGTGCAGGGTCAGGCGCACCTCGCTCCAGCGCCCCAACGGCAGGTTGCCGGGCAGCTGGCGCTGCAGGCGCGGGGTGGGCTGCCGGCGCAGCCACAGGGCGTCCAGGCCGGCGAGCAGCAGCAGGGCCAGCAGCAGGCCCCACCATAGCGGCTGCAGGGTCTGTGGCAGCCTGATGCCGAGCAGCGGCAGGCTGCCGAGAACGATGGCCAGTGCCAGCAGGCCGCCGAGCAGGCCGAGGAGCAGGCGGGATGGCTTCATGCGCGGGCGATCGTCACAGGCGCGGCGCCGGAACCTGGTCGAGCAGCTGCTGCAGCACCTGGTCCACCGACAGGCCCTCGATGTCCAGCTCCGGCGCCAGGCGCACGCGATGACGCAGCACGGCCAGGGCACAGGCCTTGATATCGTCCGGCAGCACGAAGTCGCCGCCGCGCAGCAGGGCACGGGCGCGACCGCCACGCACCAGGGCGATCGAGGCGCGCGGCCCGGCACCCATGGCCAGACCCGGCCAGCTGCGGGTGGTACGGGCCAGACGCACGGCGTAGTCGAGCACCTGGTCGTCGATCGGCAGTTCGCTGGCGATCTTCTGCAGAGCCAGCACGTCCTTGGCCTGCAGCAGGGTACGCAGCGGCGCCACCTCGAGCATGTCGGCCTTGGCCGAGCGCGTCACCTGGCGTACCAGGCTCAGTTCCTCGTCGGCCTGCGGGTAATCCATGCGCAGCTTGAGCATGAAGCGGTCCAGCTCGGCCTCCGGCAACGGGTAGGTGCCTTCCTGCTCGATGGGGTTCTGCGTGGCCAGCACCAGGAACGGCTGCGGCACCGGCAGGGCGCGGCCTTCCAGGGTGATCTGGCGCTCCTGCATGACCTCCAGCAGGGCCGCCTGGGTCTTGGCCGGAGCGCGGTTGATCTCGTCGGCCAGCAGCAGGTTGGTGAAGGCCGGGCCCTTGCGCAGCTTGAACTGCTCGGACTGCAGGTCGTACACGGCGTGGCCGGTGACGTCGCTGGGCATCAGGTCCGGGGTGAACTGGATGCGCGCGAACTCGCCACCGAAGCACTTGGCCAGGGCACGCACCAGCAGGGTCTTGCCCAGGCCCGGCACGCCTTCGACCAGTACGTGGCCGCCGGCGATCAGCGCGGTGAGCACGTCGTCGACCACCTCGCGCTGGCCGACCACGGCCTTCTGCAGTTCCAGGCGCAGGGCCTGGAGCATCTGGCTGGCGCGCTGGCGCTGCTGGCCGGCCGGGTTGGCCGTGGGGGCCGCGGCGGCGGTAGTGGTGCTGGGTTGTTCCGGCGTGTGTTCGCTCATAGGGCATTCCTGAGGGTTTGCAGGTTGGCGACCTGGCGGGTGAAGTCGGCGGCGGACAGCCGCTGCGCCGGCAGCGGGCGCATGGCCTGGCTGATGGCTGCGGTGGGTAAGCGGGTGAGGCGGCCGAGCACCTGCCACTGCTCGGCCACCGGCAGGCGTTCGAAGCCGGGGTGGCGATGGCGGGCGCGGCGCTGGATGTCGCGTTGCAGGTTGGCCAGCAGGTGCTGCTGGCCGGCACGCCGCAGGAGGAAGTCGGCGCCGGCGCGCAGGTGCTCTTCCAGCTGGCGGCGTGCCGGCGCGGGCTGCCCCTGCAGCGGGCCGTGGCGCAGGCCGACATGCCACAGCAGCAGGCCGATGAGCAGGGCCAGCGCCGCCAGCGCGGCGGGATAGTGCTTGAGCAGCAGGCTGAACAGGTCGTCGCGCTGGGCGTTGTAGATCAGGGTCACGACGCTGTCCTGGGTCAGGTACCAGAGCAGCCAGGCGTTGTCGTGGTCGCCGATCCTGTCGTTCTGCCACAGCCAGGCGTCGGTCAGCACCGTGACCAGCCCCTTGCCATGCTCGAGCTGCAGCATGTGGGTGGCGTCGCCGCTGTTGGCCCAGGCGTAGGCGCGGTTCTCGGCATCGAACAGGTGGTACTCGGTGTCGAATTCGACGTAGGCCGGCGCTTCCTCGTTCTCCAGATAGATCTTGGTCAGCTCCGGGTAGCGGTCCTCTTCCGTTTCTTGTGCAGCCGTCGCGTCCGCGTCGGACTCGGGCTCGGCCGCTTCTTCATCCTCGGCAGCGGCTTCCTGGTCGTCTTCCTCGTCCAGCTCGTAGGTGCTGAACTGCTGCACGCCGAGGGCGTCCAGCAGCAGGTCGCCGCTGCGCTCCTCTTCCTCGTCCCACAGCTCCTCGGCGACGAACACCAGGTGGCCGCCCCGGGCGGTCCAGTCCAGCACCTGCTCGGCCTGGCGCGGCGTCATGTTGCGGCGCGGTGCCAGCAGCATGAGGGTGTGTCCGGCGGGCGGCAGGTCGCGCAGCACCTCCAGGCCCTCGGCACGCTTGGCCGCTATCTTCTGCTGGCGCAGGAACAGCTCGGCGGCCAGGTAGTCGTTGGCGCGCGCCTCGGGCGAGGGACCGTGCTTGATGGTTTCCTCGTAGGGCTGCAGGCGCGCCAGGGCATGCAGGCCGAGCCAGACCAGGGCGATCAGCAGCACGCCGCCGAGGGCGAGTTTCAGCGGCCGGTTCATGCCCGTGTCCCCGGGACGAACAGGCGCCGCCAGCCGTCGGCGAGGGCGCGGCCGAGGTTGGCCGGCGGCAGGCGGTGGCCGTAGGCGAGGTTCTGCCAGTGGCGGGTCAGCACCAGGCTGAAGCGTTGCAGGTCCTCGCGCTGCAGGGTCTCGACCAGGCGCAGTACCTCGCCCTCGGTGTGCGAGCCCTTCAGCGGCAGGCGGAAGTCGTGCAGCAGGCGGCTGAGCAGGGCGCGGTAGAGCAGGCCGAGGGCTTCGCGCGGCTGCTCTGCCCAGAGCCGCTCGGCCTCGCCGGCGACGTCCGCGGGCAGGCTCTCCGGAGCCAGCTCCAGGCCGAACAGCTGGCTCGGCATCTCGCGCACGGGGCGCTGCTGCAGGCCCAGGCGTGCGGCGAAGGTGCTCAGCCATTCGCGGTAGCGCCACAGCAGCAGGGCGACCAGCAGGGCCAGGGCGGCCCACAGCAGCACCTCGAAGAACAGCGCCAGCAGGTCGAGGCTGCCCCAGAACTTGCCGAGCTCGAACAGCTTCTCGATCAGCTCGATCAGGTTCTCGATCTCCTCCTCGCTCGGCTCCTCGGCGCTGTCGTCGCCGAAACGCCAACCCCGCACCACCTCGCGGTTTTCGAAGGGCGGTGCATCGAGCAGCTGGGTGATGCCGTCGCGCGCTTCCTGGCTGGTCAGCGGCTGCTGCAGCAGGCGAGCGGCATCCGGGCCCATGGGATCGTCGAAGGGCACCGGGCAGCTGGCGCTCGGCTTGGCCGCCAGGGCCTCGCCGCTCGGCAGCAGGGCCAGGCTGGCGCAGCAGACCAGCAGCAGGGCATAGGCGCTGCCGGTGAGACGCTGGCGCAGGCGGCGGAAAGTCAGCTCGATGTCCCAGGCTTCCAGCTCGGTGCGGCGATTCAGGTAGAGGGTAAAGCCGCAGGCCACGTAGATCGGTTCCCAGAACACCAGGACCAGGGCGTAGAGCAGGTTGGACAGGTGCTCCAGCCACAGCCACTCGCCGCTGCTGGCTTCCAACAGCATCTGCCAGCTCCAGTCGATCTGTACCTGCTGCGGGATCAGCAGGTAGAGCAGGGTGATCAGGCCCAGCGACAGCAGGGCTTCCAGGTGGACGCCGAGCACGGTCAGCCAGGTGGCGCCGCCGGCATAGCGTTGCCCCAGAACCACCAGGCGCTTGCTGCGCGCCTCGCCGGCCAGGCCTTCCAGTTGCAGCACCGGCAGGTCGAAGCTGCGCGTCGGGCTCAGGCGGCGCCAGGTCAGGCTGGCGATCAGCTGTGGCCTGAGCAGGCGCGGCAGGGCCCGGAAGGCTTCCTTGAGGGTCGGTGTGTCGCCGAACAGGGCGCGCGACAGGATGTGCAGCGGCAGGCGCTCCCAGGCCGGCTTGAGCCACCAGAACAGCAGCACGGCGACGGTCGGGTACTGCCAGAGCAGGGCGCTGAGCAGGACGAACAGCGGCAAGGTGAGCAGCGCCCAGCTGGCCATCAGCAGGCCCAGGTGGCGGCGCGCCAGCAGCACGCCGAGGTCGATGGCTTCCCAGGCGCTGCGCGGGCGGATGGCGACGCTGGCGTCAGTCAGGCGCATGGCGGGTGCGTCCGGCGAGCAGGAAGTAGGCGATCACCAGCAGCCACAGGCCGGCCCCGACCCAGTATTTGGTCAGTGGGCTGGCGTAGGTCATGGACGACCAGTAGGCCTCGACGAAGGCGGCGATCAGCAGGAACAGGATGACCCCGGCGACCAGCCGGATGGCCTGGCCGGCCGCCTGGCGCAGGGCTTCGCCACGGCGCAGGCGGCCGGGGGCGAGCAGCGCCCAACCGAGCTTGAGTCCGGCGGCGCCGGCCAGGGCGATGGCGGTCAGCTCGAAGGCACCGTGGCCGATGACGAAGGACCAGAAGGTCTCGCTGTAGCCGATGCGCGTCAGGTGGCCGGCGATGGCGCCGATCACCAGGCCGTTGTAGAGCAGGAAGAACAGGCTGCCGAGGCCGAACAGCAGGCCACTGGCGAAGGTCTGAAAGGCGATGCCGATGTTGTTCATGATGTAGAAGCCGAACATCATCCAGTCGTCGCCGGAGTCGCGTTCGGCGAAGCGGCCGATGCGCCGCGCGCCCGGGTCGTACATCTCCTCCATCTGGCCGACCTGCTCGGCCGGCATCAGGCTGTAGATCACTTCGGGGAACTGCCAGGTGAGCAGGCCCATGCCGAGCAGGCTGCCGAAGAACAGCAGGCAGCCGGCCAGCACGGCGCGCCATTCGCGGCGCACCAGCTGCGGGAAGCCAGCGATGACGAAGCCGATGATCTGTGCGCCCAGGTGGCTGCGATGGCGATAGAACTGCTGGTGACCGCGCTTGGCCAGTTGCTGCAGGCGGTCGATCAGGTGGCTGCTGTAGCCGCGCTCTTCGGCCAGGGCCAGGTGTTGGCAGAGGTGGCGGTAGTCGATGGCGAAGCTCTCGCAGTCGCGCCGCTCGGCCTTGCCGCGTTCCAGTGCCTGCAGGCGTTGCTCGAAGGCTTGCCAGTCGGCCGCGTGGCGTTGCTCGAAGAGGTGCTGCTTCATGCCGACCCCAGCAGGCCGCGGGCGATGCCGTTGAGGCGCGCCTCGGCGTGTTCCGGCAGGCTGTCCAGTGGCTCGGCGAGGATCGCCGCCAGCTCGGTGCGGCGCGCGGTGGAGAGACTGGTGCGGCGTTCGGCGAAGTCCAGCACGGCGCGTTGCTCGGCCAGGCTGAGCGGGAAGGGCGCGCGCTCGGCCTCCGCCTCGGGCGGCTGCGGTTGTTTCGGTTCTGCGTCGCGGTACACCACCAGGGTGCCGGCGGCCAGGTCGCCGAGGCGTTTGAACTGGGTGTGGCTCAGGCAGCTGATGGCGCCGATACAGTAGGCGAACGGCAGCATGTCCACCGCGCGCAGCAGGTTGCGGGTCAGCGAGGCGGCCCAGCCCACCGGGGTGCCGTCGTCATGCACCACGTGCAGGCCCATGGCCTTCTTGCCGGGCGTACGGCCCTGGTAGAACACCTCGAACAGCACCGGGTACCACCAGTTGACCAGGAAGTAGAGGATGGTGCCCAGACCGGCGCCGAACTGGCCGAGCAGGCCGAGCAGCACGAAGGCCGCCAGCAGGATGGCGCCACGGATCAGCAGGTCGATGCCGAAGGCCAGCGCGCGCGGCATCAGGCCGGCGGGGCGGAGGACCAGGTCGATGCCCTCGGGCGTCTCCACCTGCAGGCGGGTATCCAGCAGGGGCAGGCCTGGGGCAGAGGGCTGGGCGGTGGCGGGCGTGAACGGCATCGGGGCACTGCATCGAAGAAAGCCTGATGCTAGCCAGCAGCAGGGTGCCAAGGCAATCGGGCCGCCGCGCGGCGGCCCGAACTTCCGGGGGAAATCAGTTGGCCGGCGGCAGTACGCCGAAGATGGTGCGGTACAGCACGCCCATGCTGATGATGAACAGCGGCATGCTCCAGATCAGGCCGATGCCCAGCGGAATCATGCTCAGCGCCATGATCAGGCCGAGCACCAGGAACAGGCCGAAGACCTTGAACCAGTGCTGGCTGATGGCCTTGCGCGAGGTTTCCAGGGCCTGCCAGGGTGACAGGCCGCGCTCGATCACCAGCGGCATCGCCAGCATGTAGGCCACGCCCAGGTAGATGCCGGGCAGCAGCAGAAGCAGCGAGCCGATGTAGACCAGGACGGTCATCACCACGGCGGTAATCAGCAGTGGCACGAACATGCCGAGGCCGCTGAACACTTCGTTGAAGCTCACAGGCTGGTTGGCGGCGCGCCGGATACCGACCATGTTGACCCCCGCCAGGAAGGGATAGGTCAGGGCCGAGGCCAGTACCGAGATCACGAACTGGCCGATCAGGATGGCGCTGAGACTGGCCTCGCTGAGCAGGCCGATGGCGCCGAAGATGGCTCCTAGCACGCTGGTGGCGACGAACATGACCACATAGAAGATGAGCAGGCCGCCGAAGATGATGCCCTTGGTGCCTTTGACCAGGCGCCAGGACTCGCCGATGACGTCACCGATGCGGAAGTCGTAGCCGCGGCTGAGGGCTTCGGCAATGGTCGGGGTCTGGTTGCTGGAGACTTCCTGCAGGTTGCTGACCGGAGCTGCATAGGGGTTGGGTGCGGTGGAATCGTGCATGGCGTGACTGTCCTTGTGGTTGGTTTTCCTGATCAGGCCATCCTATCGGTACTTACGGCCCAGCGACAAGGCGGGCGGCGTGAGGGGCGTCAAGCTTTGTGCGCCGCGGCTCGTGGCGCCTGCAGTGGTAGACTGCCGCGGTTGCCACCCATGGGGAACCACCTTGTCCGCGAGCATCTTCTGGTACGACTACGAAACCACCGGCATCAATCCGCGCTGCGATCGCCCATTGCAGGTGGCCGGCATCCGTACCGACGAGCAACTGAACGAGATCGGGGCGCCGCTCAACCTCTACTGTCGTCCGTCCGACGACATCCTGCCGCACCCGGCGGCCTGTCGCATCACCGGCATCACGCCGCAGGTGCTCGAGGAAAAGGGGCTGGTGGAGGCCGAGTTCATGGCCCGGGTGCATGCCGAACTGGCCCTGCCCGGCACCTGTGGCGCCGGCTACAACAGCCTGCGCTTCGATGACGAGGTGACCCGCTACAGCCTGTACCGCAACTTCTACGACCCCTATGCCCGCGAGTGGCAGGGCGGCAACAGTCGCTGGGATTTGATCGACCTGGTTCGTGCGGCCTATGCCCTGCGTCCCGAGGGCATCGAATGGCCGCGGGACGCGGATGGACGGGTTTCGCTCAAGCTGGAGCGGCTGACCCTGGCCAACGGCATCGAGCATGGCCAGGCCCACGATGCGCTGTCCGACGTGCGCGCCACCATCGGCCTGGCGCGTCTGCTGCGCGCGCGCCAGCCGCGCCTGTACGACTTTCTCTACCAGCTGCGCAGCAAGGCGCGGGTGGCCGAGCAGATCCGCCTGCTGCAGCCGTTGCTACATGTATCCGGGCGCTTCGCCGGTGATCGTCATTATCTGGCCGTGGTCCTGCCGCTGGCCTGGCACCCGAGCAACCGCAATGCCCTGATCGTCTGCGACCTGCAGGCCGAGCCGCAGCCGCTGCTGGAGCTGGACGGCGAAACCCTGCGCCGCCGTCTCTACACCCGCCGTGACGAGTTGGCCGAGGGCGAGCTGCCGGTGCCGCTCAAGCTGCTGCATATCAACCGCTGCCCGGTGGTGGCGCCGCTGAAGGTGCTGCGAGAGCAAGATCGCGAGCGGCTGCAGCTGGATCTGGACCTGTGTGAGCGGAGGGCTTCCCTGCTGCGCGACAGCCTGCCGCTCTGGCAGGCCAAGCTGGCGGACATCTATGCCGCCGAGGAGTACGCCGGGCTGGACGATCCCGAACAGCAGCTGTACTCCGGATTTCTCGGCGAGCGTGACCGCCGTCTGTGCGAGCAGGTGCGCCAGGCCTCGGCCGAGCAATTGGCGCGGGATAACTGGGCATTCAGCGATATGCGCCTGCCCGAATTACTGTTTCGCTACCGCGCGCGCAACTTCCCGGGTTCGTTGAGCGGCGCCGAGCAGCAGCGCTGGCAGGACTTCTGTCGGATGCGCCTGGAACAACCGGAAATGGGCGCGCCCAATACCCTGAACAACTTCATGAGCGCCTTGGCGCTGGAGTGGCAGCAGGCGGATGAGGCGCAGCAGGCGGTATTGCGGGTCTGGCAGGAGCGCGTAGAGCGCTTGCGGGCGAGTTATTGCGGGTAACTGCAAGATAATAAAAAAGCCGGCATCCGCCGGCTTTTTTCAAACTGCGGGTGATTAACCCAGCAGGGTGGCCCAGCTTTCCACGGTGGCGGCGCCCCACTTGGCTTTCCACTCTTTCAGGGTCTTGTGATTGCCGCCCTTGGTTTCAATGACTTCGCCGGTATTGGGGTTCTTGTATTGCTTGACCTTGCGTGCGCGCTTGCCGCTGGCCGGCTTGGCCGCACGGGCGGCCTTGCCGCTCTTGGCACCTTCCGGATCGAGCAGGGCGATGATGTCGCGCAGGGATTTCTGATATTCGCCCATCAGGGTGCGCAGTTTGCCTTCGAACTCCAGTTCTTTTTTCAGCTTGTCGTCCTGCGACAGGTTCTTCAGACGCTCTTGCAGTTCCTTGATGGCTTCTTCGGTGGCGCGGTATTCATTGATCAGGGACATGAGGTTCTACCTTGAGTGGACCGATTGCAGTTGTAATGTTGGCTAATAATAGGCAGGCGTCCCGTGCAAGTAAATAACATGGAAATCTTTTGCCGAAATATCCAGGTTGTGTCATCGCCGGCATAACTCCATTGGTAATGTTAGGTAAGCCTTCATTGCCATGGCGGTGTATTAAATGTGACAGGTCAAGTTTGCTGCTGTGCAAGTTGTGGCGCAATCTGCGGTTGTCGCCGGCACGTCGGCATTACTGAAGTTTTCTCCGGCTGTGGCTAGAATGGCGCCCTTCGCGAAGTTTCTGGAGTTTCTTCATGCGCACTTTTCGTCTGGTGATCGCCTGCCCGGACCGCGTCGGCATTGTCGCCAAGGTCAGCAGTTTCCTGGCCACCTATAACGGTTGGATCACCGAAGCCAGTCATCACTCCGATGATCAGAGCGGCTGGTTCTTCATGCGCCATGAGATTCGCGCCGACTCCTTGCCCTTCGATCTGGATGGTTTCCGTCAGGCCTTCGCCCCCATCGCCCGCGAGTTTGCCATGGAGTGGCGCATCACCGATTCGGCGCAGCGCAAGCGTGTGGTGCTGATGGCCAGCCGCGAGTCCCATTGCCTGGCCGACCTGCTGCACCGCTGGCACAGTGACGAGCTGGACTGCGAGATCCCCTGCGTGATCTCCAACCACAACGACCTGCGCAGTATGGTCGAATGGCATGGCATTCCCTTCCACCATGTCCCGGTCGATCCGCAGGACAAGGCGCCGGCCTTCGCCGAGGTGGCCAGGCTGGTGGCGGAGTGCCGGGCCGATGCGGTGGTGCTGGCGCGCTACATGCAGATCCTGCCGCCGCAGCTGTGCCGCGAGTATGCGGGGCGGGTGATCAACATCCACCACAGCTTCCTGCCGTCCTTCGTCGGCGCCAAGCCCTATCACCAGGCTTCCCTGCGAGGCGTCAAGTTGATCGGCGCGACCTGTCACTACGTCACCGAGGAGCTGGATGCCGGCCCCATCATCGAACAGGACGTGGTGCGCGTCAGCCACCGCGACAGCGTCGAGGACATGGTGCGCCTCGGCAAGGATGTGGAGAAGATGGCGCTGGCCCGCGGCCTGCGCTATCACTTGGAAGACCGCGTACTGGTGCACGACAACAAGACGGTGGTGTTCGACTGACCGTCGCGCGCGGTGGGAGGACGATATGCTCAGATCGATCAAGGTGCGCGACTACATGGCCACGCATCTGGTGACGTTCAAGGCCGACACCGATCTCTACCGCGCCATAGGCGTGCTGCTGGAACATCGTATTTCCAGCGCACCGGTGGTCGATGAGCAGGGCCGGCTGATCGGCCTGCTGGCCGAGGCCGACTGCCTGCGCGGCATCCTGTCCGGGGCCTACTTCGAGCAGACCGGCGGTCTGGTCGGCTCCTGCATGAATCCCCGGGTGGAAACGGTTTCTCCCGACTGCAGCGTGATCGAGGTGGCCGAGCGATTCCTGCATGGCGGGCACCGCCACCTGCCGGTGGTGGAGGAGGGGCGGCTGCTCGGGCAGATCAGCTGTCACGACGTGCTGCTGGCGGTCAAGGAATTCGCCCAGCATGACGCCGGTCAGCCGGTAAGCGAGAGATGAAATGAAGCCGCCCGGAACCGCGACACCGCCACCCACCCTGGGCGAGGGTTGTGTACGGCGCTATGACCCCCAAGCGCTGAGCGAGGAGGACGGCACCGAGTTTCCCGGTGCCGCCGATCTGTGGCGCCAGTTGCAGGCGCCGCAGGAACCGCCGGCGGACGACGAGTCCGCCTGAGCTTCAGATACGGAAGCTGTCGACCAGGTGCTTGAGGCGGGTGGCCTGCTGCTCCAGGTCGCCGCAGGCACGCAGGGTGGCCTGCAGGTTCTCCACACCTTCCTGGTTGAGGGTGTTGATCTCGGTGATGTCCATGTTCAGCGAGTCGACCACGGCGGTCTGCTCCTCGGTGGCGGTGGCGACCGACTGGTTCATGCCGTCGATCTCGCCGATGCGCTGGGTGACACTGCCCAGGCGCTCGCCGGCCTGGTTGGCGATCTCCACGCTCTGCTCGCTGTAGCGCTGGCTCTCGGTCATGGTGGCGACCGACTCGCGGGCATCCACCTGCAGTTCCTCGATCATCTTCTGGATTTCCTGCGCCGACTCCTGGGTGCGATGCGCCAGGTTGCGCACCTCGTCGGCCACCACGGCGAAGCCACGCCCGGCCTCGCCGGCCCGGGCGGCCTCGATGGCGGCGTTGAGCGCCAGCAGGTTGGTCTGCTCGGAGATGCTCTTGATCACCTCGAGGATCTGGCCGATGTTCACCGTCTTGCTGTTCAGCATCTCGATGTTGCGGCAGGACGCGCTGATCTTCTCCGACAGCTCGTTCATCGCGGCGATGGTCTTCTGCAGCACCTGGCTGCCGTCCTCGGCCAGATGGCGGGCATCGGAAGCCTGGTGCGAGGCATCGGCCGCATTGCGCGCGATTTCCTGGGCGGCGGCGCCCAGTTCGTTGATCGCCGCGGCGACGCTGTTGGTGCGGCTGGCCTGCTCGTCGGAGTTGGCCATCGACGAGTTGGAGGCGTTGACCACCAGCTTGGCCACCTCGTTGAGCTGCTGGGTGGCCGAGGAGACCTCGCGGATCGAGCCGTGGATGCGTTCGACGAACTGGTTGAACGAGGTGGCCAGCTCGCCGAACTCGTCGCGGCTCTGCACGTTCAGGCGCTTGGTCAGGTCGCCCTCGCCCTGGGCGATGTCGCGCATGGCCTTGCCCATCAGCAGCAGCGGCTGCATCAGTACGCGGATCAGCATGCCGAGCAGGAACATGATGATGACCACGGCGATGACGGTGGCGATGATGGCCGAGGTGCGGAATTCGCTCAGGGTGGCGTAGGCCTTGTCTTTGTCGATGGACAGACCGACGTACCAGTCGACCGAGGGCAGGCCCTTGACCGGGGTGAAGGTGAGGATGCGCTCGACGCCATCGAGCTCCGCCTCGGTCACGCCGGCGCTGACGGTCGGCGTGTTCTGCGGGTAGACCTCCTTGAGGCTCTTCATCACCAGGTCCTTGTCCGGATGGACCAGGATCTTGCCGTCGGCACTGAGCAGGAAGGCATAGCCGATGCCGTCGAAGTCCAGCGAGTTGATGATCTGTACCAGGGTGTCCAGGCTCAGGTCGCCGCCGACCACGCCGTTGCTGCCGGCCGGGGTGGCGATGGTGATGATCAGCTTGCCGGTGGCGGCATCCACGTAGGGTTCGGTCAGGGTCGAGCCCCCTGCGGCCATGGCGTCCTTGTACCAGGGGCGGGTGCGCGGGTCGTAGCCTTCCGGCATTTGTTCGTCGGGACGCATGGTGAAGGCGCCATCGGCCGAACCCAGGTAGGTGAAAGCGAAGGTCGAGGTCAGTACCTTGCTTTCCAGGGTCTTGACCAGGCTATCGGGTGTGGTCGTCTCGTCGATCGACTGGGCCACGTTCTCCACCAGCAGGATGCGCCCGGACAGCCAGTTCTGGATATTGCTGGCGGTAACCTGGCCCAGGGTTTCCAGTTCATTTCCCAGGTCACTGCGGATGGCATTGCGCTGCAGGTAATCGTTGTACAGGGTGAACAAGGAGAAGGCCGCGATCACCACCAGCGAGGCGGCGAGCAGGATCTTGTGGCTGAACTTCAGGTTCTGGGTCATGGTGGCTTGCGTCCGGTAAGGTCTGGCAGCAGTCTTGTAGGTGGCCGTACGACGAAGCGCCGGCCTTATAGGTAACACCATCTATAACGACATAATTGCAGTAAAGCTTTAGCCCGAGGGATGGCAAGATGCCTGTAACCGATACTTTTGTGCTGGGTGCCGATCCGCAGGGGCAGCCCGTGAGCCAGGCCCTGCGCCTGACCAATCGCCACGGCCTGGTGGCCGGTGCCACCGGGACGGGCAAGACGGTGACCCTGCAGCGCCTCGCCGAGCTGTTCAGCGACGCCGGGGTAGCCGTGTTCGCCGCCGACATCAAGGGCGACCTGTGCGGCCTGGGCGCTGCCGGCAATCCGCAGGGCAAGGTGGCCGAGCGCATCGCCAGCATGCCCTGGCTGAATCACAGCCCCCAGGCCTATCCGGTGACCCTGTGGGACGTGGCCGGCAAGAGCGGGCATCCGCTGCGCACCACCCTGAGCGAGATGGGCCCGCTGCTGCTGAGCAACCTGCTGGAACTGACCGACAGCCAGCAGGCCGCGCTCTACGCCGCCTTCCAGGTGGCCGACCGTGAGGGCCTGCTGCTGCTCGACCTGAAGGATCTCAAGGCGCTGCTCAATCACCTCAAGGATAATCCCTCGCTCCTCGGCGAGGATCGCGCGCTGTTCGCCGGCGCCTCGTCCCAGGCCTTGCTGCGGCGTCTGGCGACCCTGGAGCAGCAGGGCGCCGAGGCGCTGTTCGGCGAGCCGGCGTTGCAGCTGGAGGACATACTGCGACCCGATGCGGATGGTCGCGGGCGTATCCACCTGCTCGACGCCAGCCGCCTGGTACACGAGGCCCCCAAGGTCTATGCGACTTTCCTGCTGTGGCTGCTGGCCGAGCTGTTCGAGCAACTACCCGAGCGCGGCGATGCCGAAAAACCGGTGCTGGCGCTGTTCTTCGACGAAGCCCACCTGCTCTTTGCCGACACCCCCAAGGCCCTGCAGGACCGCCTGGAGCAGGTGGTGCGACTGATCCGCTCCAAGGGCGTGGGGGTCTATTTCGTCACCCAGTCACCCAGCGATCTGCCGGATGAGGTGCTGGCCCAGCTCGGCCTGCGCATCCAGCATGGTCTGCGCGCCTTCACCGCCAAGGAGCAGAAGTCCCTGCGCGCGGTGGCCGACGGCTTCCGCCCCAATCCGGCCTTCGACAGCCTGAGCGTGCTCACCGAACTGGGCATCGGGGAGGCGCTGGTGGGCACGCTGGAAGAGAAGGGCACGCCGGCCATGGTCCAGCGCGTGGCCATCGCCCCACCGCAGTCGCGCATCGGGCCGCTGAACGAGACGGAGCGAGTGACTCTGCTGCGCGGCTCGCCCCAGGCCGGTCGCTACGACAAGGCAGTGGACCGCGAGTCGGCCTACGAGATGCTCATGGCGCGCGCGGCCGAGGTGCCCGCGGAGGCGCCGCCAGTTGGCAAGGGCGCGGTGCCGGCGGAGCAAGGCGGGCTGGGCGGCATGGCCGGTGAGCTGCTCGGCAGCCTGGCCAGCCAGGTGATGAAGACGGCCGTGCGCCAGGCCGCCAACCAGATCGGTCGGCAGCTTGTGCGTGGTCTGATGGGTTCCCTGCTGGGCGGCAGCCGGCGCCGTTGAGGCGCCGGATCACTCGGCCTCGCGGGCCTGTTCGATCTTCTGCAGCTCCTGCTGGAACGCCTGGTCCAGCAGGCTGGGGCGCTTGCGCCAGGGTTTGCGTTCGGGGTCGGGCTGGGCCGCGTAGGTGACCACCTCGCCGCCGTAAACATCCTTGTAACGTTGCGCCTGACGCTCCAGTTCGGCGCGCAGTTCGTCTTTCGTCACATGTTCACCAGAATGATTGATCGACCGCGAACTGCGGTCTGTCCTGCGCTCAGTATTAGTACTGATTATTAAGAGCTGTTTAAGCAAAACGATTATAGCGACAGGTTCTATCGTTTCCATCATATTCGCCGCAGTGCAGGCCCTGTGCCGCAGAGCATTGGGGGATGCTGATCGGGGTGCCGGGTTGCTGGATTCGCTATTCGCTTCCGTTGCTTGTACAACTTTCTATGCTCAGAGACGGAGGCGGAGTGTGGCTATGAAGAAATGGCAGTGCGTGATCTGTGGCTTTATCTACGATGAGGCTCTCGGCTGGCCCGATGAAGGCATAGCGCCGGGCACCCGCTGGGAGGATGTGCCGGCCGACTGGCTGTGCCCCGACTGCGGCGCCGCCAAGGCCGATTTCGAGATGATCGAGCTGTGATCACGAACCTTTGGCGAACTGCCTGACGAATTCCCAGGCGGTCTGACTGGCGGCGAAGTGACCACCGAACAGGCGGCGGTTGCGGCGACTGTCGCCACCTGGCCAGACATGCTCGCCGCCGGGAATCAGCAGTAGCTGCAGGGGGGCCTGCTCGCACTGCCAGCGACTCAATATCGAGCCGTCAGCCCGCAGTTCCTGCCAGGGGCTCGCGCAGCCGCGGATATCCGCGATCATCTGCAGGGTTTCTGGCACCGAGCGGTGCGCTACTCCGGCAATGGCATCCTCACCCATGCCGCCCTGGAATGGGACGTTGCGATCTCTTTCTCCATGGATGTGCAGCACCGGGATGTTCTCGATTCCGGGGCAACGGTTCACGGCCATGGTCCCGGCGACCGGGACTATGGCAGCGATCTGGCTGGGCATTTCGCAGGCCAGTCGGTAGGCCAGCATGGCTCCGTTGGACATGCCCGTAACGTAGACCCGGCGCCTATCCAATGCCGTTTTCCGGGCAATGTCCGCCAGCATGGCGCGAATGAACGCGACATCGTCGATCCCGCGATCGCTGGCAGGGCCGCAGCAGTTACCGGCATTCCAGGTGCGACGGTTCTTCAGCAGGCGGGCCCCCGTGCCGTTGGGGTAAGCCACCATGAAGCCATTGGCGCTGGCAACCCGGTTCATGCCGGTGGTGCGCTCGGTCTCGCCAGCATTGCCCAGGCCACCGTGCAGCACCACCATGAGTGGCAGGGGTTGCGCTGCATTGTGTGGTGGGACGAACAGCCTGTAGCTGCGTTCCTCACCGCCAGCCGCCATGGAGTGCTGGGAGCTGCGCTCGGTAGTGTCGGCATAGGCAGGCAGGCAGAGGGCGAGTCCGCCCAGCAGGCAGCGTGCAAACTGTGCCGCGTGCATCAGCCTTGTGCAGCCGGCAGCAGCTCCTTGAGCGGCTTGCCGTCGTCGGCCAGCTGCGCGTCCGTCACGGCGATGCCCTCGGCCACCAGGCGCTTGGCGGCGATGAAGTCCTGCGGGCGGTTCACCGTGTCGGCGGCCAGCACCCTGTCGCCCTTGAGGTAGAAGGCGCTGAAGCTGTCGCTGGCCGGGTCGCCGCGCAGCACCAGGCGTTCGAAGCCTTCGGACAGGCCGACCATCTTCAGCTTCAGCTCGTACTGGTCGGACCAGAACCAGGGCACCGAGGCGTAGGCCTTGGCCTTGCCGGCCATGTTGGCGGCGGCCACCCGCGACTGCTCCAGGGCATTGGGCACCGACTCCAGGCGCAGGCGGCGGCCGAGCAGGGGGTTGGGGTGGTTGGTGCAGTCGCCGGCGGCATAGATGTGCGGGTCGCTGGTCTGCGCGTGTTCGTCGACCAGGATGCCGTTGTCCACCGCAAGGCCGGCCTCGGCGGCCAGCTCGGTGTTGGCGATCAGGCCGATGCCGACCACCACCAGGTCGGCCTCCAGGCGGCTGCCATCGGCGCAGAGCAGCGCCGTCACTGCATCGCCCGCCACTTCCAGGTCGGCCACCTGCACGTGGGTGCGGATGTCCACGCCGGCCTCGCGGTGCTTGCGCTCGTAGTAGGCCGACAGCTCGGCGGCGGTGACCCGCTGCAGCACCCGCGGCAGCGCCTCCAGCACGGTGACCTGCAGCCCCTGTTGCACGGCCGAGGCCGCCACTTCCAGGCCGATGTAGCCGCCGCCGACTATGGCCAGGCGCTTGCCGGGGGCCAGCTGGGCGCGGATCCGCTCGACGTCGTCGAGGGTGCGCAGGTAGTGGAAGTTGCCACAGCGCTCGGCCGCCGCCGCATTCGGTACGGCCAGCGGGCGCGGACGGCCGCCGGTGGCGATGGCCAGCCTGGTGTAGGCCAGCTGCGAACCGTCGGCCAGTTCCAGGCGCTGGTTGGTGCGGTCGATGCGTACCACCCGCGCGCCACCCATGAACTCCACGTTGGCCCGCTCATAGGCGGCCTGCGGGCGGATCGCCAGACTGCTCTTCTCCACGCTGCCGGCCAGGTAGGCCTTGGACAGTGGCGGGCGGTGGTAGGGCAGGTGCGTTTCCTCGCCGAGCAGCAGGATGCGCCCCTCCCAGCCCTCGTTGCGCAGGGCGATGGCCAGTTCGCCGCCGGCATGGCCGGCGCCGATGATGATGGCGGTGGAGGGGGCGGCAGCGTCAGTCATGGCAGGCTCTCGGCGGGTGAAGATGCCGCCTAGTGTATGCATCCGCGCCAGCCAAGTCCCGGCCGAAGATGCCAATCGCCATGCCGAAGGGGCTAGTCCAGCGCCACCAGCGGGCGGCCGGCGGCCTGCCAGCCGGCGAAACCGTCGATCAGGTAGCGCGCGTCCAGGCCCATGGCGCGCAGGGTGGCGGCGCAGCCCTGGCTGAGCTCGTGGCCGTGGGCGCAGTAGAGGATCGCCGGCCGGTCGCGCGCAACCTCATCCTTCCAGGTGAACAGCGCCTGCGGATCGCGCCACTGGGCACCGGCGATCTGCGCCGCGGATGCCTGGCGTGCGCTGGCGCGGCGCACATCGAGCAGGCTGAAAGTGCGGCCGGCGGCTTGCCACTCGGCCAGTTCGCAGATCGAGATACGCTCCATGCCCACCTCCTCAACGCAGCAGATGCACCGCCAGGCCGATCAGCGCGCAGCCCAGCAGCACCTCGATCACCCCGCGTTTGAAGCGCAGCAGCGCCACGGCCGCGCCCAGGGCGATCAGCGCCGAGGGCCAGTCGAAGCTACCGGAAAAGCCCTGCGGCCAGAGCACGTGGTAGCCGAAGAACAGCGCCAGGTTGAGGACCACCCCGACCACCGCGGCGGTGATGGCGGTCAGCGGCGCAGTGAACTTCAGTTCGTTGTGGGTCGACTCCACCAGCGGCCCGCCGGCGAGGATGAACAGGAAGGACGGCAGGAAGGTGAACCAGGTGACCAGGCAGGCGGCCAGGGCGCCGCTGGCGAAGGCCGAGTCGGCGCCGAACACTGGCTGCACGTAGGCGCCGACGAAGCCGACGAAGGCCACCACCATGATCAGCGGCCCCGGCGTGGTCTCGCCCAGGGCCAGGCCGTCGATCATCTGGGTCGGCGTCAGCCAGCCATAGTGGCCGACCGCGCCCTGGTAGACGTAGGGCAGCACCGCGTAGGCGCCGCCGAAGGTGAGCAGGGCGGCCTTGGTGAAGAACCAGCCCATCTGCGTCAGGGTGCCGTCCCAGCCGAACAGCAGGGTCAGCAGGCCCATGGGCAGCAGCCACAGCGTGGCACCTATGACCAGCAGCAGGGCCAGGCGCGGCCAGCGGAAACGGGCATGGTCCGGTGGCGGCGTGTGGTCGTCGATCAGTGCCGGGCCGTAGGACTTGTCGGCCGCGGCATGCCCGCCGCCCAGGCTGAAGCGCTGCGGGGCGAGGCGCCCGCCGAAGTAGCCGATCACCGCGGCGCCCAGCACGATCAGCGGGAAGGGCAGGTTGAGGGCGAAGATGGCGACGAAGGAGGCGCCGGCGATGGCCCACAGCCAGTTGTTCTGCAGCGCCCGCGAGCCGATGCGATGGGCCGCCTGCAGCACGATGGCGGTCACCGCCGGCTTGATGCCGTAGAAGATGCCGGCCACCAGCGGCACGTCGCCGAAGGCGATGTACAGCCAGGACAGGGCGATCAGGATGAACAGCGAGGGCAGCACGAACAGCGCCCCGGCGGCCACCCCGCCCCAGCTGCGGTGCAGCAGCCAGCCGATGTAGGTGGCCAGTTGCTGGGCCTCCGGGCCGGGCAGCAGCATGCAGTAGTTGAGGGCATGCAGGAAGCGCCGCTCGGAGATCCAGCGGCGCCGCTCCACCAGTTCCTGGTGCATGATCGCGATCTGCCCGGCCGGGCCGCCGAAGCTGACGAAGCCGAGCTTGAGCCAGAACAGCAGGGCTTCGAGAAAGCCGACGGATTTCTGTACGGGGCTGTGCTCTGCCGACGGCAGCGACGTCTCATTCATGCGCGGACTCTTCCTCTGTCTGCACCGGGCGGCTCAGCCATACTCCTGGCGTGGAGCCATTTCAGGCTGATGGGGGTTCGACATTATTCCCCATCCGGCGGCGAAAAAAAGCATGCGAGCATGGTCCGCTGCGATTGACCGCGCAGGGGCTTTTCTATATTGGGAAACACTGGGCGTCAGCCTGACACGAGGCATCCATGGACAACGGTGGGCAAGCCAAGAGGCGAGGCATGCGTGGCTGGCAGCAGCTGGCCCTGCTGCCGTTGGCACGCGTCTTCGTGGTGCTGGTCTGCCTGTCGCTGGTGGCCACCGATGGCTGGCTGATCTGGAAGGCCCGCCAGGTGCAGCTGCGCGATGCCGAGATCGAGACGTCCAACCTGGCTTCGGCCCTTGCCCGCCAGGCCAGCGATACCCTGAAGAAGGCCGATACCGTGCTGTTCGGCCTGGTCGAGCGCTTGCAGGTGGAAGGCGCCTCGCCGGAGCACCTGCAGCGCCTGCAGCGCCTGATGCGCCGGCACGTCTACGAGCTGCCC
>Ga0247725_1000411_pt1 | contig 33735 bp, 28 predicted proteins | sample OKSTACKMCFT3sol_FD_183021 | JGI IMG/M metagenome (GOLD analysis project Ga0247725, IMG submission 183021) | Subsurface sediment microbial communities from gas well in Oklahoma, United States - OK STACK MC-FT3-sol | ecosystem: Environmental > Terrestrial > Deep subsurface > Rock core/Sediment...
GCCAGGTCGGTGATGTGCAGCAGGCCGTCGATGCCGCCCAGGTCGACGAACGCGCCGTAGTCGGTGATGTTCTTGACGACGCCGGTGACCACGGTGCCTTCTTTCAGGGTTTCCATCAGCTTCGCGCGCTCTTCGCCCATCGAGGCTTCGATGACGGCGCGACGCGACAGCACGACGTTGTTGCGCTTGCGGTCCAGCTTGATGACCTTGAATTCGAGGGTCTTGCCTTCGAACGGGGTGGTGTCCTTGACTGGACGGGTGTCAACCAGCGAACCCGGCAGGAAGGCGCGGATGCCGTTGGTCAGCACGGTCAGGCCGCCTTTGACTTTACCGTTGACGGTACCGGTGACGATTTCGCCCGATTCCATCGCTTTTTCCAGTGCCAGCCACGACGCCAGGCGCTTGGCCTTGTCGCGCGACAGAATGGTGTCGCCGAAGCCGTTTTCCAGCGACTCGATAGCCACGGAAACGAAATCGCCGATCTGAACTTCCAGTTCGCCCTGGTCGTTCTTGAATTCTTCGACCGGGATGAACGCTTCCGACTTCAGGCCGGCGTTGACGATCACGAAGTTGTGATCCAGGCGCACGACTTCAGCCGAAATGACTTCGCCCGAACGCATGTCTTGACGCGACAGCGATTCCTCGAAGAGGGCTGCGAAGCTTTCCATACCGGTATCTTGGGTTGCAGTAGACATAAAAGGTGTGTTATTTCATGTTAGCCAGCAGGCCGGCAATATGCGGACTGAACTGGGTTAGGGTTAAAACACGCCTGCAACATAAAAGCGCGTTGCGGGCACCAAAGGCGCCGGCCGTGAAGCCGCCGCCCCCGCCCAGGCAGGAATTCAAGTTTGCCTGCACACCGCGGCGATGACTCGAGCCAACGGTATGCATCGAACTGTCATTCCCGCCTGCGCGGGAATGACGTTGCGACGCCCACGGCTTACGCCGAGGCATCGAAACGCCATTCAAAGTCTTGTAAAACTTTTTCTTGATTACTTTTGCCGGGCTACTTCTGCGAATACCAGGCCAAGACCTGTTCCACTGCCTGATCCACGCCCATTTCGGACGTGTCCAGCAGATGCGCATCGCTTGCCGGGGCCAGGGGGGCGACCGCGCGATTGGTGTCGCGCTCGTCCCTCGCCTGCAAATCTGCCAGGAGGTCGTTCATATTAGCAGAAAACCCTTTGTCAATCAATTGCTTATACCGGCGTTGCGCACGGGCCTCAACGCTTGCGGTCAAGAACACCTTCAGTTTGGCGCCCGGGAAGATCACCGTGCCCATGTCGCGCCCGTCGGCCACCAGTCCCGGCGTCTGGCGAAAGCCCAGCTGCAGCCCGAACAGCGCCGTGCGCACGGTCGGCAGCGCCGCGATCTTCGACGCCATATTGCCGACTTCCTCGGCCCGGATCGCGTGCGTCACGTCCTCGTGCGCCAGGTAGATATGCTCTCCCTGGAAGCGCGCCGGCAGGTGCTCGGCCAGCTTGGCGATCGCGTGCTCGTCGCGTAATTCCACCTCACGGCGCAACGCCTGCAGCGCCGTCAGGCGGTACAGGGCGCCCGAGTCGAGCAGGTGAAAGCTGAGCCGCTCGGCCACCCGGCTGGCGACCGTCCCCTTGCCGGATGCGGTGGGGCCGTCGATGGTGATGACTGGTACGTTCGAATTCGGCATGCGGATTCCCTCGCTATCGGTTAGAACAACTCGTCGCGCGCAATGCCCGCGAACGCCTCGAAATAATTGGGGAAGGTCTTGGCGACGCATTTCGGATCGTTGATCCGCATCGCATTGCCGCGGCGCGCCCTGCCGTCGAGCGAAGCGAGCGAGAAGCACATCGCCATCCGGTGGTCGTCGTAGGTGTCGATGGTGGCCGGCTTCAGTTCTTCCGGCGGGGTGATGCGGATGTAGTCCGGCCCCTCCTCCACCTCGGCGCCGACCTTGCGCAATTCGGTCGCCATCGCCGCCAGGCGGTCGGTCTCCTTCACGCGCCAGCTGGCGATATTGCGCAGGGTGCTGGGGCCGTCGGCATACAGCGCCGCCACCGCGATCGTCATCGCCGCATCCGGGATGTGGTTGAAGTCGGCGTCGATGGCCTTGAGCACGCCGTTCGACCGCGCCTCGATCCAGTTGTCGCCGCGGGTGACGATCGCGCCCATGCGTTCCAGCGCATCGGCAAAGCGCACATCGCCCTGGATGCTCTGTTCGCCCACGCCCTCGACCCGCACCGGGCCGCCGGCAATCGCGCCGGCCGCCAGGAAGTACGACGCCGACGAGGCGTCGCCTTCGACGTGGATGGTACCCGGACTGCGGTAGCGCTGGCCGGGATGCACGGTGAACGAAGCCCAGCCGTTCTGCTCGACCTCGACGCCGAAGCGGCGCATCAGGTTCAGGGTGATCTCGATATACGGCTTCGAGATCAGTTCGCCGACGACGTCGATCGCCACCGGATGGGTCTTGGCCATCAGCGGCGCCGCCATCAGGAGCGCGGTCAGGAACTGGCTCGACACATTGCCGCGCACGGCGATGCGCTGCGGGTTGACGCGGCCGCGGCGGATGCGCAGCGGCGGAAAACCCGGCTCGCCCGTGTACTCGATCCGGGCGCCGACGTCGTTCAGCGCATCGACCAGGTCGCCGATCGGGCGCTCGTGCATGCGCGAGACGCCGTGCAGGGTGTAGTCGCCGCCGATCACGGCCAGCGCCGCGGTCAATGGGCGGATCGCGGTGCCGGCATTGCCCATGAACAGGTCGGCTTCACCGTTCGGCAGCGCGCCGCCATTGCCGTGCACGACCACGGTGCGCTCGTCGACTTCCTCCCACCCGATGCCCAGCGAGCGCAGCGCGCCCAGCATCACCATGGTGTCGTCCGAGGCCAGCAGGTCGTGGATCGTGGTCGTCCCCTCGGACAGCGCCGCCAGCAGCAAGGTGCGGTTCGAGATGCTCTTGGAACCCGGCAGCCGCACCGTGCCCTGCGCATGCAGCACGGGTTCGAGGTCGATATGCTGCGGATAGTGTTTTTGCTGCGTCATGTGTTTTCCTGATTGGGCGAACGCCGCTCCAGTGAGCCGGCCTCGATGGCTTCTTGCCATTCGCGGCGGGCGCGCTGGGCGGTCGCGTAGATTCCTTGCAAACCGACGCCATCCCCTGCGGCCAGCATGGCCCGCATCGACGTCAATTGTGCCAGATATGCATCCAGCTCGGACAGCAATGCGGCGCGGTTGGCCAGGCTGATGTCGCGCCACATCTCGGGCGACGAACCGGCGATGCGGGTGAAGTCGCGGAAACCGCTGGCGGCGTACTGGAACAGCAGGTCGGCGTGGGGCTTGGCCGCGATGTCGTCCACCAGCGCATACGCCAGCAGGTGCGGCAGATGGCTGACGGCGGCGAATACGCGGTCGTGGTCTTCGGGGCTGAGCGTGTGGATCGCGGCGCCGCAGGCGCGCCAGGCGCCGGCGACCCTGTCCACATCACCCGCTGCGTTCTCGGGCAGCGGCGTCAGCACGCACTTCTTGCCCCGGTACAGGCCGGCCAATGCGGCGTCGGGACCGTTCGACTCGCTGCCAGCGATCGGGTGGCCCGGCACGAATTGGCGTACGCGCTCGCCCAGCACCGCGCGCGCGGCCGCGACCACGTCGCACTTGGTGCTGCCGGCGTCGGTCACGACCGTCTGCGGTTCCAGATATGGCAGCAGCGCTTCGAGGATGGCCCCGGTCTGGGCCACCGGCGCGGCCAGCAGCACCAGGTCGGCGCCGCGCAATGCATCGGCATAATCCTCGGTCACCCGGTCGACGATGCCCAGCGCCAGCGCACGGGCCAGCGCTTCGGGGTGGCGGCCGATGCCGACCACCTCGCCCACCTGGCCGGCATGCCTCAAAGCCAGCGCGAACGAGCCGCCGATCAAGCCGACGCCGACGATAAGGACTTTAGCGAGCATTCAGCCGAGGGACTTCTTGAGGGCTTCGATGAAGGCCGCGTTCTCTTCCGGCAGGCCGATCGAGATGCGCAGCCACTGCGGCAGGCCATAGGCGCCGACCGGACGCACGATCACACCTTGCTTGAGCAGCGCCGTGTTCACGCGCGCGCCGGCCTGGTCGTCGTCGCCAACCTTGACCAGCACGAAGTTGCCGAACGACGGCACGTACTCGAGTTTCAGTTCCTCGAACGCGGCGATCATCTGCTTGTAACCCGCGGCGTTGTTCTGCGCGCCCTTTTCCAGGAATGGCTTGTCGTTCAGCGCGGCGATCGCGGCGGCCTGCGCCAGCGAGTTGACGTTGAACGGCTGGCGGATGCGATTCATCAGATCGGTCACCTCGGGCTGGGCGATGGCGAAGCCCACGCGCAGGCCGGCCAGGCCGTAGGCCTTGGAGAAGGTGCGCGAGACGATCAGGTTCGGGTACTTGCGCACCCAGGCGCTCGATTCGAACTGGTGTTCCGGCGCCAGGTATTCGTTATACGCTTCGTCGAGCACCACGACCACGTTGCTCGGGACTTTCTGGAGGAAGGCTTCGACTTGTTCGGCCGGGATGAAGGTGCCGGTCGGGTTGTTCGGATTGGCGACGTAGACCAGGCGCGTGTCCGCGTCGATGGCGGCGGCCATCGCGTCCAGGTCGTGGCCGTAGTGCACGGCCGGGACGACGATCGCGCGCCCGCCCACACCCTGCGTGGCCAGCGCGTACACCGCGAACGAATACTGCGAATACACGACCGCTTCGCCTTTTTGCACGAAGGCGTGGGCGGCAATCTCCAGGATGTCGTTGCTGCCGTTGCCGAGGGTGATCCACTCGGGCGGCACGTCATAGCGCTGCGACAGTGCGGCCTTCAGCTCGAAGCCGTTCGCATCCGGATAGCGGCCGAGGTCGGCGGCGGCTTCGAGCATCGCGGCGCGGCTCGATTCCGGCAGGCCGAAGGGATTCTCGTTGGATGCCAGCTTGACGATGGTCGCTTCGTCGAGGCCGAACTCGCGGGCGACTTCGGCGATGGGTTTGCCGGCCTGGTAAGGCGCGATGGCGCGGACATAATCGGGGCCGAACTGCGCAGGACCGAATTTCGACATAGTGTTCTCTCTATTTGTTAAAGGCTTTGCGGGTAGGAACCGAGCACCTTGAAGAAGGCGGCGTTGTCCTTGAGTTCCTCGAGCGCGCGGGCGACCGCGGCGTCATGAACATGGCCCTCGATATCGACGTAGAAGTAATACTCCCAGGTGCCGATGCGCGCCGGGCGCGATTCGAAACGGGTCATCGACACGCCGTGCTTTTCGAGCGGCGCCAGCAGGTTGTAGACGGCGCCGGCCTTGTTCGGCACGGCCAGCACGATGCCGGTGCGATCGCGGCCGGACGGCCCGGTCTGCAGCTGGCCGATCACCACGAAGCGGGTCCGGTTGTGCGGATCGTCCTGGATATGGGCCTGGACCACGCCCAGCTGGTACTGCTCGCCCGCCATCTCGCTGGCGATCGCGGCCACCGTCGGATCCTGGCTCGCCAGCACAGCCGCCTCGGCGTTGGAGGCGACGGCGCGGCGCTCGATGTGCGGGTGGTGCAGGTTGAGCCAGACCTGGCACTGGGCCAGCGCCTGCGAATGCGCGCAGATGGTCTTGACGCCCTCCATCGAGCCGGTCTTGCTCATCAGGCTGTGGTGCACCGCGATCGACACTTCGCCGCTGATGATGGTGGTGGTCCCCAGGAGCAGGTCGAGCGAGCGGTTGATCGCGCCTTCCGACGAATTCTCGACCGGCACCACGCCGAAGTCGGCGGTGCCGGCCTCGGTGGCGCGGAACACCTCGTCGATCGACACGCACGGTAAAGTCTCAATGGCGCTGCCGAACTGCTGGAACACGGCCTGTTCGCTGAAGGTGCCGGTCGGGCCAAGATAGGCCACCGTCACGCGCTTCTCGAGCGCGCGGCAGGACGACATGATCTCGCGGAAGATCGTTTGCACGTCCTTGTCCTTGAGCGGGCCGGGATTGCGCTCGGCGACGCCGCGCAGCACCTGGGCTTCGCGCTCGGGACGGAACACCGGGGCATTGGTCTCGGCCTTGACGTGGCCGACTTCTTGCGCGACCTTGCCGCGCTCGCTCAGGAGCGAGAGGATTTGCGCGTCGATCGCATCGATCCGTTCGCGCAGGGGTTTGAGTTTGTCTGTCATCGTTATGCTGTGTAGTCGATTCGTTCGCGGTCGTGGAGGTACAGGCGTGCACTGCACACTGGACATACTGCACCCGACCACCAAGCGGTTGCGGCCCGGGGCTCAGCGACCGGCGAACTCGTTCAAATAATCGACGAGGGCCTGTACGCCCTCGATCGGCATCGCGTTGTAGATCGATGCCCGCATGCCGCCGACGGACTTGTGGCCCTTCAGTTGCAGCAGACCGCGCGCTTGTGCGCCGGTCAGGAATAACTGGTTCAGCGATTCGTCGCGCAGGTAGAACGGTACGTTCATGCGCGAACGGAATTCCGGCGCCACGCGGTTGGCGTAGAAATCGTCGCGGTCGAGCGCCTCGTACAACAGGCGCGCCTTCTCGATATTACGTTGCTCCATCGCCGCCACGCCGCCATTGGCCTTGAGCCAGGCGAACACCAGCCCTGCGATATAGATCGCATAGGTCGGCGGCGTGTTGTACAGCGAATCGTGTTCGGCGCAGGTCTTCCAGTGGAAGGCCGACGGGCATTGCGGCGACGCGTAGTCGAGCAGGTCCTCGCGCACGATCACCAGGGTCAGGCCGGCCGGCCCGATATTCTTCTGGGCGCCGGCGAAGATCACCCCATATTTCGAGATATCGATCTTGCGCGACAGGATGTGCGAGGACATGTCGGCCACGATCGGCACATCGGGGTCGCTCACTGGATCCATCCTCGGCGCGTCCGGGTATTCGACGCCGTCGATGGTCTCGTTGGTGCAGATGTGCAGATAGGCCGCGTCCGGCGACAGTTTCCAGGAATCGCGCGCCGGCACGCGGGCGAACCCTTCCGCCTCGCTCGACGCGGCGACGTTCACGCGCGCATAGCGGGCCGCTTCCTTGATCGACTTGCCCGACCACGACCCGGTGTGGACGAAGTCGATGACCGGGTCGGCGCGGCGGCCAGCCAGGTTGAGCGGGACGATGGCGTTCTGCCCCAGCCCCCCGCCCTGCTGGAACAGGATTTTATAGTTGGCCGGTACATCCAGCAGCTCGCGCAGGTCGTCCAGCGCCTGGCGGTGGATGCTCGAAAATTCCGGACCGCGATGGCTCATCTCCATCACCGACATGCCGCTGCCGTGCCAGTCGAGCATCTCGCTCGCCGCCTGCAGCAGCACTTCTTTCGGAAGGACGGCGGGGCCGGCCGAGAAATTGAAGATGTGGGTCATGCGGTCCTTTCGACGAGTTTATTTGGCCTGGGCGCTCTGCATCACTTCCAGCATCAGGCCGTTCAGGCGCGGGGCGACGATCTTCTGGCCGGCCGCCATGCTCTCGGCCGCCAGGCGCGGGCTCAGGGTCAGCATCTTCCGGCCCAGCGGGGTGCGGTAGAAGGCGGCAAGCTCCTTCAATTCGGCCACGTTGTAGTGGCGCGCGTACAGCGGCCCGATCTCGGCCATCATCTCGTCGACCAGCGCCGGATCGCGGAACATGCGGTTGATGGCGTCCATCGCCCCCGGCAGCACCTGCTCGACCTTGGCCATGGCCGCTTTCTTTTTCTCGTCGCTGGCGCTCGGATCGGCATTGATCACGGCCGTCATCTGGGCGCGCATCATCTGCGGCAAGGCCTTTTCCATCTCGGTGAACGAGGCGGTCATCATCGTGCGCACGTCCATCGCATCCATCAGTTCCCTGACGGCGGCTGCCTGCTGCGCGCTCGCCGCATCTTGCGCGAAGGCGAACGAAGGAGCGCCGGCAAAGGCGGCGGCGCAGGTCAGGGCGATGAGAATATTTTTCATTGGTTTCCCAAGCGGGCGCTGGCGCCCATTGAATTGAACGAAGGGCGCAAGCGCGTGCATGTCGATGCGCGCCGCTTGCGCCCGGGCGCCATTATTCCGGCGCCGGTTCGAGCTCGACTTCTTCGAGGTCGGTCTCGACGATGCGCTGCAGGCCGGACAGCTTGGTGCCGTCTTCCACCGCGATCAGGGTCACGCCCTGGGTCGCGCGGCCCATCTCGCGGATCTCGGATACACGGGTGCGGATCAGGATGCCGCCGGTCGTGATCAGCATGATCTCGTCGCTCGGCTCGACCAGGGTCGCGGCCACCACCTTGCCGTTGCGCTCGCTGGTCTGGATCGCGATCATGCCCTTGGTGCCGCGGCCGTGGCGGGTGTACTCGGTGATCGGAGTCCGCTTGCCGAAGCCGTTCTCGGTGGCGGTGAGGACGGTCTGCTCTTCGCTCTCGGCCACCAGCAGCGCGATGACCTGCTGGCCTTCCTCGAGGTTCATGCCGCGCACGCCGCGCGCGGTGCGGCCCATCGGACGCACGTCGTTCTCGTCGAAGCGCACGGCCTTGCCGCCGTCCGAGAACAGCATCACGTCATGCTTGCCGTCGGTGAGCGCGGCGCCGACCAGCACGTCGCCCTCGTCCAGGTCGACCGCGATGATGCCGGCCTTGCGTGGATTGCTGAAGTCCTTCAGCGGGGTCTTCTTGACGGTGCCCAGCGAGGTCGACATGAAGACGTAGTGGTCTTCGGGGAAGGTGCGGTTCTCGCCCTGCAGCGGCAGCACGACGGTGATCTTCTCGTTGTCCTGCAGCGGGAACATGTTGACGATCGGCTTGCCGCGCGAGTTGCGCGAGCCTTGCGGCACTTCCCACACCTTGAGCCAGTACATCCGGCCGCGGTTGCTGAAGCACAGCATGTAGTCGTGGGTATTGGCGATGAACAGCTGGTCGATCCAGTCTTCGTCCTTGGTCGCCGTCGCCTGCTTGCCGCGGCCGCCGCGCTTCTGGGCGCGGTATTCGGAGATCGGCTGCGCCTTCATGTAGCCGGCATGCGACAGGGTCACCACCATGTCCTGCGGGGTGATCAGGTCTTCGGTCTCGAGGTCGCTGGCGTTGTGCTCGATGGTCGAACGGCGGGTGTCCTTGCCGTTGTCGGCATACTCCGCCTTGATGGCGGTCATCTCGTCGACGATGATCGTGGTCACGCGCTCGGGCTTGGACAGGATGTCGAGCAGGTCGGCGATGTGGGCCATCACTTCCTTGTACTCGTTGACGATCTTGTCCTGCTCGAGGCCCGTGAGGCGCTGCAGGCGCATCTGCAGGATCTCTTGCGCCTGCTCGTCCGACAGCTTGTACAGGCCATCCTGCTGCATGCCGTAGTGCTTCGGCAGGTGCTCGGGACGGAAGGCGGCGATGCCGCCGGATTCGCCCAGCTCGGTGCGGTTGAGCATTTCGCGCACCAGGGACGAATCCCAGGCGCGCTGCATCAGCTCGACCTTGGCCAGCGGCGGGGTCGGCGCGGCCTTGATGATGGCGATGAAGTCGTCGATGTTCGCCAGCGCGACGGCCAGGCCTTCCAGCATGTGGCCGCGGTCGCGCGCCTTGCGCAGCTCGAACACGGTGCGGCGGGTGACCACTTCGCGGCGGTGCGACAGGAAGCACTCGAGCATCTGCTTGAGATTGAGCAGCTTCGGCTGGCCGTTGACCAGCGCCACCATGTTCATGCCGAAGGTGTCTTGCAGCTGGGTCTGCTTGTACAGATTGTTCAGCACCACTTCCGGCACTTCGCCCCGCTTGAGTTCGATCACCACGCGCATGCCCGACTTATCGGACTCGTCGCGGATGTCGCTGATGCCTTCGAGCTTCTTGTCGCGCACGTTCTCGGCGATGCGCTCGAGCAGCGATTTCTTATTGACCTGGTACGGCAGCTCGTCGACGATGATCGCGGTGCGCGCGCCGTCGCGGCCCACTTCCTCGAAGTGGGTCTTGGCGCGCATGACCACGCGGCCGCGGCCGGTGCGATAGCCGTCGCGCACGCCCGAGACGCCATAGATGATGCCGGCGGTCGGGAAGTCCGGCGCCGGGATCAGTTCGATCAGCTCGTCGATGGTGCAATCCGGGTTGCGCAGCACATGCATCGCGCCGGCAATCACTTCGGACAGGTTGTGCGGCGGGATATTGGTCGCCATGCCGACCGCGATGCCGGACGAACCGTTGATCAACAGGTTCGGGATGCGGGTCGGCAGGACGGTCGGCTCCTTCTCCTTGCCGTCGTAGTTCGGCTGGAAGTCGACCGTGTCCTTGTCGATGTCGGCCAGGATCTCGCCGGCGATGCGGTCCAGGCGGCACTCGGTATAACGCATCGCCGCGGCGCTGTCGCCGTCGATCGAGCCGAAGTTGCCCTGGCCGTCGACCAGGGTGTAGCGCAGCGAGAAATCCTGGGCCATGCGCACCAGGGTGTCGTAGATCGACGAGTCGCCATGCGGGTGGAACTTGCCCATCGTGTCGCCGACGACACGCGCGCACTTGAGGTAGGGACGGTTCCACACGTTGTTCATCTCGTGCATCGCGTAGAGCACACGGCGGTGCACCGGCTTCAGGCCGTCGCGCACGTCCGGCAGCGCACGGCCCACGATCACGCTCATGGCGTAATCGAGGTAGCTCTTGCGCATCTCTTCTTCGAGGGAAATCGGGACTGTTTCTTTTGCGAATTGATCCATTGGGCGGGTCGACTGCTTTCAGGCGATGGTTATAAGTTGCAACGGACGATTCTACCATGCGACAGATAGCAGTTGCTCAATTCCGCCCCCGGGTGCTTTGCCGCTCGAACCATGCCTGGAAACGCCAGATTTCCAGGATTGTCGTCGCCGCCCGAGTCCGCTTGAGGAAATGTTGCGGACAAACAACATCAAGCAATTAATGCTTGATGTTTGATTTGGGTGCAGTCGTGCGATTTTGGTGCGTGTGGCAAAATGGACAGGAAGTCAATTGCTTGTTTCATAATACGAAACAAACGGGCCGACCACCGTGTTAATCTTATGACCACAGCGGCCCGTTTGAATCGCTACGGATTTAACCGAAAGGAAAAGAATATGAAGAAACTGATCACCGCTCTGCTCGCTGCGTCGGCCGCGATCGCGGGCGTCGCTTCCGCCCAAAGCGCTCCTCCCTACGCACCGCTGACCACCGACATCCAGGCGCGCACCCCCTACAGCGCCTACGTCCAGGACACCCGCGGCGTGATCGCGCGCAATCCTTTCGGCCTGTGCTGGCGCACCGGCTACTGGACCCCGGCCGACGCGGTCCCGGGCTGCGACGCGCCGCTGTGCGTCGAGCCGGAAAAGCTTGAAAACGGCAAGTGCGTCGCGCCGCCGCCACCGCCGGCGCCGGTCGCCGAACCGGCCCCTGCCCCGGTCGTCGCCGCGCCAGTGCCGACCTCGGAAAAAGTCAGCTACTCGGCCGACGCCTTCTTCGATTTCGACAAGGCGATCCTGAAGCCAGCCGGCAAGGCATCGCTGGATGAGCTGAGCGCCAAGCTGGGCGACATGAACCTGGAAGTCATCATCGCCGTCGGCCATACCGACTCGATCGGCACCGATGCCTACAACCAGAAGCTGTCGATCCGCCGCGCCGAAGCCGTGAAAGCCTACCTGAAAGGCAAGGGCATCGAAGAGACCCGCATCTACACCGAAGGCAAGGGCGAAAGCCAGCCGAAGGCCGACAACAAGACCTCGGAAGGCCGCGCACAGAACCGCCGCGTGGAAATCGAAGTCGTCGGTACCCGTACCGTCAACAAGTAATCGGGCGGCACGCCTGCGAAACCCCGCTGCGGCGGGGTTTTTTCATTTGCGGGCCGTTCCCCTGCATCAAATCCGCTATTATTCGAGCCATGACGACGACAAACGCAGACCCATTAGAAATCCAGAAGTTCAGCGAACTGGCCCACCGCTGGTGGGACCCGACCTCCGAATTCCGTCCGCTGCACGAAATCAACCCCTTGCGCCTCGAGTGGATCAACGCGCGCGCGCCGCTGGCCGGCAAGAACGTGATCGATATCGGTTGCGGCGGCGGCGTGCTGTCCGAATCGATGGCGCGCAAGGGCGCCAAGGTGACGGGCATCGACCTGTCCAAGAAGGCGCTCAAGGTCGCCGACCTGCACAGCCTGGAATCGGGCGTCGAGGTGCGCTACAAGCACATCGCGGCCGAGGAAATGGCCGAGCAGGAAGCCGGCCAGTTCGACGTGGTCACCTGCATGGAAATGCTGGAGCACGTGCCCGATCCGGCCTCGATCGTGCGCGCCGCGGCCAAGCTGGTGAAACCGGGCGGCCACGTGTTCTTCTCGACCCTGAACCGCAACCCCAAGTCGTACCTGTTCGCCGTGATCGGCGCCGAGTACGTGCTGCGCATGCTGCCGCGCGGGACCCACGACTACGGCAAGTTCATCACGCCGGCCGAGCTGTCCCAATTCGTGCGGTCGGCCGGCCTGCAGGTCGACGGCCTGAAGGGCCTGACCTACAACCCGCTGACCAAGATCTACTCGCTGAACAACGACACCGATGTGAACTACATGGTGGCGTGCAGCAAACCGCTCTGAACGCCATGACTTTTCCGACCGTGACGCCGGCACCGCGTGCCATCCTGTTCGACCTCGACGGCACGCTGGCCGACACCGCGCCCGACCTCGCGGCGGCCGTCAACTGGCTGCGCACCGAACGCGGCCTCGACCCGACGCCATATGCGGTGCTGCGTCCGACGGCCTCGGCCGGCGCACGCGGCATGATCGGCGCCGCCTTCGGCCTGGCGCCGGGCGACGACGGCTATGAAGAACTGCGGCTGGCCTGGTTCGACCGCTACCAGTCGGCGATGTCGGCCCATACCACGCTGTTCGAGGGCATTCCCGAGCTGCTGGCGGGGATCGCGGACGCAGGCATGAGCTGGGGCATCGTCACCAACAAGCCGGCCCGCTTCACCGATCCACTGGTGCCGCAGATCGCGCTGGCGCATGCCGGCTGCGTGGTCTCGGGCGACACCACGGGCTTCGCCAAACCCCACCCCGCCCCCTTGCTGGAAGGCGCGCGCCGGCTCGGCATTGCACCGGAACAGTGCTGGTATGTGGGCGACGACCTGCGCGACATCGAGGCCGGCCGGGCGGCGGGCATGGTGACCGTGGCCTGCGCCTGGGGTTATTGCGGGGCGATCGAACCGTCGACCTGGGGCGCGGATTACCTGCTCGATACGCCGGCGCAGCTGCTCGCGCTGCTGGGCCGGATCTCCGACGCTGCGCGACAGGCCGAGCACGCGGCCTGAACCTGTCAGTGCCTGGTCGAACGGCGCCCTCTTCCGGCGCCGTTTTCTTTTCCCCGACGTGCTTACATCTCTTTACGATTGATACAGGGGCACGTCTATCTCCCGGTCCGGCTCGCCAGTAATCTACTCCCATACGAACACGCCATACCTTACGGAGCAGACCATGGAAACCACGACCACCAACCGCATCCACCCACTGATGGCCGCTGCCGCCGCGTCGGTCATCGTCGTCAGCCTGACGGGCGCCGCCGCGATCACCGGTCTGCTGCCGACCTCGAAGAGCGCGCCGGAGCCGGGCATGCCGCTGGCCGCCACGCCGTATGCGATGCCGCAGGCGGGCATGCAGGTCCAGCCCAACGGCTACATCGCGCAGCCTGGCCAGATGGTGGCGGCGAACGGCCAGCAACTGGTGCCGGCGATGGTGCCGGCGATGGTGCCGGCCCAGCAGGTGGCGTATGCCCAGCCGGTGGTACAGCCGCAGCCCGAGCCGACCGTGATCATCAAGGAAAAGCCGGTGGTCAAAGTGGTCGAGAAGACCCGCGTGGTGCATGCCAGGCCGCAGCCGGTGCGCTATGAGGAACCGCGTTATGCGCAGCCGGCCCCTGCGCCGGCCCAGCAGCCGAACTATGTCGGCATCGGCACCGGCGCCGTCATCGGCGGCCTGATCGGCAACCAGATCGGCGGCGGCAACGGCAAGAAACTGGCGACGGTCGCCGGCGTGATCGGCGGCGGCATCATCGGTAACGAAATCGCCAACCGCAACGACCGCTAAGCAAGCGCTGACTTACCCTATCTCCCCTTGGCCGCGGACGTCAGTCTGCGGCCTTTTTTTTGAACACGCCGACGATGATGTCGCTCGGAAACAAGCGCAGCACGGGGATGGCGCACATGATCGCGATGTGTTGGGCGTACAGCGATAGCGGAGGGACATTGCCGGCGCAGCGCAAGCGTTCGAGCAAGCCCCTGGCGCGCAAGGCCGGCAACTCGGCCGCTTCGGCCAGCTCGAAGCCCTGCCCCACGACCAGCTGCCGCAGGTTGCGTGGATTGAAGTAATGAACGTGCGGCGACGGCAGGTCTTTCTGCCACAGGCGCTCGAACGGCCCGTGCCAGCCCAGGCGCGCGATCAGTTTCGACAGCCGGTAGAAGAAGCCGCGGCTGTTCGGCAGGTTGAGGATCAGGATGCCGCCGTCATCCAGGCGGGCATGGCAGGCGGCCAGCGCGCTGCGGATATCGGGGATATGTTCGATCACATCATTGAATACGATCACGTCGAAGCATTCCCCGTCCTTCAGCACGTCCGGGAAATAACCGGAGCGGACCGGCAAGCCGCGTGCGGCGGCACGCCCGCCGACCACGGCGTCAGGCTCCACGCCCAGTACGTCGAATTGCGCGCGCGCGGTGTCGAGGAACCAGCCGTGGGCACTGCCCACGTCGAGCAGGCGCGGCCGGCTGGCACTGGCATGCCGCCGGGCCCAGGCGACGATGGTGCGGAAGTTCTCGAGACGCAGGGCCTTGAGCCCGGCCTCGCGCTCGGCCTCGTCCACGGCCGGCCCGCTGTGGGCGTTGATGGCCACGCTCAGGGCGGCGCTTTCATAGTCGCAGGCTGGGCAGCTTGCATGCCATCCGGCCAGGCCGGCCACCGTGGCATTGCCACATACGATACACCTCATGTCGAGCCTCGTCAGCATTGCGGGTACCCATCAGCATATTGCAATTAAGCTATGCATTGTAGGTTTTTATGGGTAACGAACTTTAAGCAGGCACTAAGGAACTGCGCTGTACTTCTTCGACGCTTGGAGTACAATAGAGGTTCTTGACGTTGGGGGGCGACCTGGTTTCGACGTGGGTTGCAAAGCAGCGCAGGGCATACCGAGGACTGGTTACCTCGTAAATACATCCAGAAATCAATAACTGCAAACGATAACTCGTACGCACAAGCAGCTTAATTGCTGCTAGCTCTACAACACCTCGCCTCTGGGGTGAGTCGCAAGACTGGTAGAGTCATTTACAGAGGCTAGGAATCAAGCGGGTTACTTGCTTGCTTCCGAAATTTAAGGTAACTCGCCTGTCCAAAGGGTGCACATCCCCGTTGTACAGGTCAAATCAAATGATAGTGCTAAGTATGTAGAACTGTCTGTAGAGTGCTTGCGGACGCGGGTTCGATTCCCGCCGCCTCCACCAAAATTCCGCTAACCCGCTGATTCGTCAGCGGGTTTTCTTTTTCTGCCCTCCGGTTGTGGCTTGTCACCCCAAGTCAGTACCCCAACTAGGACAGAAATGGCATTTCGACTCCCTTCGCACCTGCACCGCGCCCGGTCCGGCGTCCTGCACTTCCGTATCGCTGTCCCCCCAGACCTCCGCCAGCACTTCACCGTTCGCGAAATTTATCGTAGTCTCCGCACCTCAAGCGTGCGCGAGGCGGCCCCCGTCGCCCAAGCTCTTTCACACGCTGCAAAAAGGCTTTTTCTTCATCTTCGTAGTCAACCTATGTCCGACAAGAAAAAAACGCCCCATAGCCCGTTTGAGGGCTTCGGGATGGGTCTTAAGCTGGAACTCCACTTTGACGAACACTCGCCATCCAAAAAGTTCGTAAAACTCCAAACTGAACCGGGAGACACGCCGGAAATCGTGGCCGCTGCATTGGCAGGGCTGCAAGGGATATCCTCTGCTGGCGCTGCTCCGCAAGCCAAGGTCCAGACACCGGAGAGCGAAAAAATCTCCGCTTACATCGAGCCATATTTCAACAATCTCCCACTTGAGCAGCGGCCCAAGGGGAAGACGCTAGAACAATACCGTGCGAGCATCCAGACGTTCATTAAGATCGTGGGTGACAAGCCTTTGCTCCAACTCGGCCGCAAGGATGCCAACCGCTTTGAGGACATCATCATAAAGATGCCCGCCAACAGCACGAAGCTGGCGAACACGCGCGCGCTGTCCGTTGATGAGTTGGTGGCGCTCGGTTTGCCTCCGATGAGCCTTACAAACGCAAAGAACATCGCCCGCCGGACAAACAAGTTCCTTCGGTTTGCCTTCCGCCGCGAGGGCGTAGATGCCCCATTCCAGCTGCTTGATGAGGTAAAGGTAGCGAAGCGTGCAAAGGGCGAAAAAAAGCGGCGGGTCTTCACGGATGATGACCTGCGGTTGCTCTTCAATCCTGAGACGTTGGCAACCGGGCAGCAAGCCAAGCCTTATATGTTTTGGGTTCCGCTCATATCGCTCCACAGCGGCATGCGGATCAATGAGATTGCCCAATTGTTGCTGTCGGACCTTACCGTTATCGATGGTATTGATTGCTTCAACGTGACGGACGAACCCGACCCGAACGACGAAGACGACAAACGGTAGCTTGCACAACGCAAATCGGTCAAGACCGAAGCGGGCAAGCGAGTCGTTCCGATCCATCCGAAGCTGATTGAATTGGGCCTATTGTCTTATGCTCAAACGCTGCGACAGGCCGGCCACACCCGACTGTTCCCCGATTTGGCAACAGATAATCGTGATGGTCCAGGTCAACCGGCATCCAAGCAATTTGGGCGCTACCTCAACAGGCTGAAGCTGACGGATAGGAGACTGGTTTTTCATAGCTTCCGGCATGGCGCTGTCGAGCACTTACGACGGCACACGGACCTTCCGCGCGAGTTGCGCCAGCTGGTAGTCGGCCATAGCCCAATCGAAGACACGCACGACGGCTATGGCGACATTGAAAAGTCCTACAGTACACGGCAAAAGCTCGACGCTATTTCGCGCTTGAACTTCGATAACGCAATCGATTACGCGGGCCTGAAACGTAGGGCGCCGGGATTAGCTGAACTGAACAGGGCGCTCAATGACCTCGCCAGACGCGGCTTGGTTTAACTTGAGCACGCCTAACGAGACCTATTACTTGCTCCGATAGCAACAACCCCTTACACTGAGCCATACTGACCGTCCGCTTTCGGCCAAAAGCGGACCAACGACAATCAAAAAACAGAGGAAGATATGCTCGTAGCCTTACTGCTCAGCACTGTCGTTGTTAGCACGAATGATAGCTATCACATACCACAAGTTGAGCGCTTAACCCTTGAGGGAAAGTGTTCTACACAAGAGATTAAGTTGACTGAGCAACGCGGGACGATGATGCTCTCTGTCAATGGCAAAGTTCGCGAAATCAGTCATACCTCGTTTGCGAAAAGCTATCTTTCAGGAAGTTACATCGGTCGCTTTACTTTTGCATGCCGTAGGGATGGCAAAGAATTCTCGATAAATTTCTTCGGGTTTGAAGTTCCTGAAAATGGGGCGCCAAAGACAGTGACTGGGTCAGTTTCTTATGACACATCTTTATCCGTCAGCCACGACTCAGCCGTCTCAGTTCAAGAAATAAATTTGCACAATTTCAACATAAAACGCAACGAACGCTGGCCACGCTAACTCGAGCCGCATGTGCGATGTCCGCTTTGGGTCGATAGTGGACGTAGTATGCGGCTACCCTGGAACGAATTCCAGGCGCTTAAGGACGCGCTGTAGCTGGATCAACGTCCACTCGTTTCCCTTGGCTGTGCGAATGCCCAAGCTGTTTAGCTCTGCGACGATCTGACGCTGAGACAAGCTTCTCAGCTTGAAACCCTCAATCTGGCCGCGCATCTTCTGTGCAAAGCTGATGGCCTCTTTCTGCCGTTTTTCAATGTTTGGCTTTAAGTTGGCAGCCCCAGCCTTCCCCAAGTGCTTTCCGCGAGCTTTGGCAGCTCGCAGCGCGTCTTTTGTCCGCTCGCTGATCCGCTTGGCCTCATGTTCCGCAAATGCTGCCATGATGTGGATAGTGAGGTCATTCGCTTCTGGCATATCGCACGCAACAAACCTGACCGCGTTCCGACCGTTTCCCTTTGCCGCTTCCATTAGGCCGGTGATGAAATGCACGTTGCGGGCCAGCCGATCGAGTTTTGCAATCAGGAGCTTTGCCCCGGACTTCCGGCAGGCTTCAAGCGCGGCCCGCAACTGAGGACGTTTGGCAAGCGCGTCAGCGCCCTTGCCGGTTTCGGTCTCGATGAATTCACTCACCAACTCAGCCATACCAGCGTTACCAAGATAACGGGCGACGATCTCGCGCTGCGCTTCAAGTCCTAAACCAGACACTCCTTGTTTTTGCGTACTCACTCGGTAATAAGCTATGTATTTAATGGACTGCATACCCATCCCTGAATGCTGACTACGTTTTAAGACGTTCGTTTAATGTGTAGTCAGCAGTTTACAAAATTCGTGACTGTCACACAATAGCTGCTATCGCGTATTTCTTATAATGTGACATGTCACTTAATTTGTGATATGGTACGCAGTATGAGTATAGAAACGACTAACAAAGCAAAGCGCGGGCGCAGGCCCCTCGGTGATTCCCCCATGTCCCCTGCTGAACGAAAACGGCGTAGCCGGGAGTTATCACGTGCATCCGGCGTTAAGGAGTTCTCCTTGCAACTGCAAGGTTTGCACCTGGAGTACGTTGAACAAGCTGCGATCCAAAGCGGAGTGAATACAGGTGAAGCACTGCGGGCGATCCTCGAGAGCGCACTTGATCGATACGTTGGCGTGATGCGACGTTGCGCTCTAATGCTCGACAACGGCGCAACGGAGGATGACGTTGCCCGTTTCATGAACACATACTGGATGCCACAGTTGCCTCCAATGCCCGAGCCGGTTACCGGCACAACGTCGGAGTACAAAGCCGGCGAAGTCAACTGACGCGCTGACTATAATCTGACAGGAGTTATATGTAAGCAGTGACTGAAACCCTTGCGCTTTATCGGCATCCAAACGTTCGGGCGCAAGATGGTAACGGGATAGAAGGACTGGCAAATCCCAATCGGCGGAGTTGGCTCAGAAGGGTCGTCGCAGGCCGTGCCAGTGAGTATAGTTGCCCAGGGCCGGACCTCGATCTGGTCAGCTATACAACATAAGCTGTGACTAATCGAGGACGGAACCTAGAACCAAGGTTCGGGGTAGGAAGGTCACCAACTAACCCAAGCACTACGCTTGGGTTAGGGGGAATTTTACCTTTCCTACCCCAAGGCAGAGAGAGAGAAGAAAGAAAAGGAAAAACAAACCCTCCAGGGTTGTTTCTTCACTGCTGAGCAACTGGAAGACATGAGCGAATGACAAAGACCCACGCAACACCGGATGAGATCGGAGAGGCCTTGGCACTGCGCGAGGCCGGTTACACCGTCCTCGCTATCAGCCAACGCCTCGGGATCAGCATTCGAACCTTACAGCGTCATTTTGCAGCCGCTGGGACCCGTAAAGGTGCAGTCAAGGCTGAAGTGCTGCGGAGAGCGAAAGACGAGCTGCTTGCCCGGGTTACGTCAGACCAAGTCATCAAGGAGGAAGCAGCCCGGTTGGTAGCAGACGACCTCGCCCACTCCATCCACCTCCGCGAACTGATCCTGGCTGCATCAGAGCAGATGAAGGCCGAATCTCTCCGCGATGCCGTCCAGGTGATGCGCGCGGCGGCTGCATACTCCACGGCCATCAAGAACACTTCCGACATTATTAGGCGCAGCCTCCGGCTTGAAGAGCGTGACGACACTTCCGACGAGCTGCCGGAACTGGTAGTAACCGAACTGACCCAAGCGGAAATCGAACGACTGCGGAGCAAAGAAGCGACGATGGGAAAGTCGGCATCGGATGATGAACTCACTAATAGTGCGTCTATGGTGGCGTGATTTTGTCGCAGTTTTGGCAGGGTGGATGGTCTTAGAAAAAAACGTCCTCTTGGACCCCCTTCTTTGTTAAAACTGGGATGCAAATTTGACAATCGGGGCTAGCCGCCCCCCCTCCTTCCCTCTGCTCATCAAAAAACTCAACTCACGCGCACTACCTCTAGGCACTTAAATCTTGAGTTGTTTACCCAGCCGTTCTATGATGCCCTGACTGTTCAGTCCAGAATGAAAGCTCCCCACAAGAAGCTTGGCGACAGAAAAAGATAGAACAACAAAAAGTAGGGATAAATGAGCCACCAATACACTTATGCCAAGTTCTGGCGCTGCGCTTTACAAGTCAATCCTGTGGGGTACCACGGTGCTTACCGCGGAACTGTAGAGTTGCTGTTGTCTTCAAGGACCCTATTAATGACGAGACCACGAAGATTGAATTCATAGTTACTCAGGTGGCGGGAAAATGGAAAATTGCCGACATCATTTACGAGAGGGGTGGGTGGTCACTCAAGAAGGTTTTGTCAAACAAGATTCCGTAGCTGTAACGGACGAACGCTGGAGATAAACAAAGGGCCGAACGTCCCTTTGCACATCGTTACGCTATCAGGTCAGACTAGGATATAGCGCCGCTGAAGCAGGATTTCAATATTCCGATGTTCAAATTTCTAAAAAAACTGCTCAACTTCGTGCTTTGCATCAGGTCTTTTTGGAACCATCTGTCCAGTCGGCGTCACTGCGGCTGAATCGAATTCGATTTCACTCCAGGATACTGAAAGATCGTTCCAGCGATTTATTGTCTCTCTCACTGCTGCTGCCCGAAAAAAGGACCCATTGGCTGTCTATGCCCTGCTTGCCGCTGACTACTACATGGCCCGAGACTTTGGCGGCTCATTCGATCCGGCGGCCTGTCCCATAAAAAATTTCAGCGCTAGCTTCGAATTCAACAACGAAAATCTCAGTCCGCAATTCAAGGACCACGGTTGGTCTGAGTTCCGAATTGCGATTTCCGGCCGGACTTTTGAGAAAAAGCGGGACGGCCAACTCTGCACGCCTCACGGAGCACTTTACAAGAAACCATTTCCGCACTCGCAATTGTGCTTTCGGAAATTCAGTGACGGCTGGAGAATTCAGGGATACATCAACGGCGGGGGCTGACCCGCCGACTTACTTACCAGCACCGCGCGCTGCGCCACCCAGGACGCCGATATCTTCGTGCGCAGCAGTTGGCTGACGCCCACCTCAAGGCGTTCCAAGGCGATGCCTTCGATCAGGTCGGGGGCCAGTTGCGCCAGTCGGCTGATTCTGCTAGCTTGGCCGAGGTCGATACCTTCCGCCGCTGCGATCTCGGTCATCGAACTGAACCGCCCCTAGTCCAGTAGGCGTTGCCAGTGGTGCGCGAGTCCAAGCGCCCGCATCAAAGGGGTGTCCTGCGCCATCTCACGCATTCGTCGCTCGCGCCGGGCCTCATCTGGAAATTCCTGCGGCGCGTCCAGCGGCGTTATAACCTGCTTCTTCAGGCCCCGGCGGACCAGCGTCCAGGGCAAGAAAGCGGCGTTCGAGCTCCGCCTGGGCGAAAAACGCACTCGCCAGACGCAGGATCTCGTTTGCCTTGCGCAGCTCCCGCACTTCTCGCTCCAGCGCCTTGATGCGCACTTCCTCGGCAGTGGTTGGACCGGGACGCTGGCCAGTGTCACGCTCTTGCCGACGTACCCAGCGGCGCAATGTCTCCGGCGTGCAGCCGATCTTGGCCGCGATCGACGTGATGGCCGCCCACTGCGACGCATACTCACTGCCAGCCTCGCTGACCATGCGCACGGCGCGCTCGATGACTTCAGGGGAATACTTGGGTTGCTTCTTCATAGCTCCATTTTCTCAAAGAATGGAGCCTCTACAAAACCCGGGGCGATTCAGTGCTCAACGAGCGTCTTGATGCAATACAATTCTCTCAAGAAAAGAATCGTTGTCCACACACGGGCTTACTTACATCGACGGAGACATTGCATTGAGCACAAACTACACCGTAACAGTGGCGGGAGACGGACTGCCCGGACAAGCACAGAAGCAGGCACTCATCCTCGAATCGGCGCGCGCTGCCGGCCTTTGGCTATCGACCTATATCAGCGGGACCGGCACGATCGATGTCGAACTGCGATTCGACGCCGACACGGCGACGATGAGCGCACATTCCGTGGCCAACAAAATGATGGGCACGGGCAAGGCGCAAGACGGCAAGACCTATACCCTGTATGAAGATGGCGTCGCGGCGGAGATCAGGTCTGGCGTCGATGTCAATGGCGCGAGGGCCGATGCGATCATCAATGTGGGGACTACCAACCTCGACCGTTATTACTGGTTCGACCAAACCCTCGGCAGCGCCGATGATATTCCTCAAGACAAGACCGATGGGTTCCGGATCATGCTGCACGAACTGCTGCACACGATGGGATTCAATGGCTGGCTCGCGAACGGTGGCCACTCGGATCCAACCGCCTCTGGCGCCAGTCTCTTCGATCGCCTGGTCAGGTTCGATGGTGAGCGCAGCTACTTCGTCGGCGAGCACGCCAGCAAGGCCTATGGAGCGCAAGTTCCCCTGACCAACGTCCACCTCGGCGATGCGATCACCTTCGCCGAAGGCCGCCTGACCGGCGCCGAGACCCTGATGAGCTACGACGGGCCGCGCAATGGGCAGCGCATCTCGCTCGACCCGGTCGTCATCGGCGTCCTGCGCGATCTCGGCCTGACGGTGCGCGACCAGCAAGCCGTCATGCGCGGCGACGGCCAACCGGTCAGCACCCTGGCCATCGACACCCGTTCCGGCGACTACCATATCGATCGCGCACTCGACCTCACTTTCTTCAGCGCCAGCGACGTCGGATACGCATTCCTGCTGGACGATGCCGACCGCATCCATTTCACCGACATCAATGTTGCACTGGATACTGAACGCGACATGGTCGGTGGCCAGGCCTATCGGCTGTACCAGGCGGCATTCGATCGCGAGCCCGACAAGACCGGGCTCGGTTACTGGATCAAGAACATGGACGGCGGCCTGTCGCTGAACGACGCGGCGCACTACTTCGTCATCTCCGACGAGTTTCGCAAGGTGTACGGCAGCGCGCCGTCCAATGCGACCATCGTCGACAAGTTCTACGAACACGTGCTGGGCCGCGAAGGCGATCCAGGCGGGATCGCGCACTGGAACGCCCTGCTCGACCAGGGCACGCTGTCGGTCGCGCAAGTGCTGGCCAGCTTCAGCGAGAGCGCGGAAAACTTCGCGGCCCTGGCCGAGATCATCGGTAACGGCTTCGAGTACACGCCTTACGGCTGAACCCGCCGCTGCTTGCGAGGGCGCCGGCGGCCTGCGCTCTTCTTGCTTCACGAGCTACTCTGCTGTACCATGCCCCCGCCCTTGGGGAGTAGCCTACTTCCGCAACGGAAGTTCCCGCATCAACATACTTGACGTCGCTACGTCATGGTGCGGAAGCCTTCTGGTTGGCAAGACCATTGGCATGTTCGCGCGACGATCGGGCCGTGCGGCATGCCTTGTGTCGTGCCCGATCGGAAAGCTGTCATGAACTTCGCCGCCATCATCATCCTCGCCTTCGCCATGTCCACCGACGCCTTCGCCGTCGCGATCGCCATGGGTTCCCGCCGCGCCAATGTCCTGCTCAAGGATGCACTGAAAGTCGGCTTGCTGTTCGGGATTATCGAAGGGGTGACGCCGCTGGTCGGCTTTACGCTTGGCAGCATCGCCGCCTCCTACGTCGAGAGCTGGGACCACTGGATCGCCTTCGTCCTGCTCGGCGGCCTGGGGGTTCGCATGATCGTCGAAGGCTGCGGCGATCCGGACCTGGAGACCGACGATCCCGCCCGCCCCTTCTGGCTGCTGGCCCTGACCGGCTTCGCCACCAGCATCGATGCGATGGTGGTCGGCGTCAGCCTGGCCTTTGCGGATACGGGCATCGTGTGGCCGGCGCTGGCGATCGGCCTGGCGACCCTGACGATGGTGACGCTGGGATTGCTGATCGGCCGCCGCATCGGGGCGGTGGTGGGCAAGCGCGCCGAGATCTTCGGCGGCCTGGTATTGATTGCCGTCGGCAGCGTCACGCTCTACGAACACCTGCAGTGACGCCGCACGCTTATCGCATCACGACGTCGGCCCCGGATCGCTGCCCGCCTGCTGCAGCACCATCAACTGCTTCATGATGGCTTCGTTAAAGGCAGGAATATCGTCCGGCTTGCGGCTGGTGATCAGCGTGCCATCCACGACCACCTCCTCATCGGTCCATTCGGCGCCCGCATTGCGCAGGTCGTGCTGGAGCGAAGGCCAGCTGGTCAGGTGCTTCGACTCGGCCACGCCGGCGTCGATCAGCGGCCACGGGCCGTGGCAGATGGCGGCGATCGGCTTGCCCTCGTCGCCGAAGGCCTTGATGAAGCCGATCGCTTCTTCGCTCAGGCGCAGGTTGTCCGGATTGGCGACGCCGCCCGGCAACAGCAGCAGGTCGTAGTCGCCCGGCTTCGCATCCTGCACGTTCAGTTCGACCTTGAATGTCTGGTCCGGCGTCAGGTGATTGAAACCCTGGATCTCCTCGCCCGCCTTCTTCGGCGACACCAGGATCACCTTCACGCCCTGCTCCTCGAGGAAGCGGCGCGGCTCGGTGTATTCGACCTGCTCGACGCCGTCGGTCATCAGGACCGCGACGCGCCTGCCCTGCAGGGATTGGGTGGCGGCCGGCTCGACGTGATCCGCCGGCTGCATGTTCTGCGCTTGTTGCATATGGCCTCCTTGTTCAATGCGGTTCGTTCGCATCGATTGTAATTCGGTCATCGTGCCCGCGGCGCGCGCGTGCCTGACAGCATTCAATTGCCCCGCCGGCCAGGCCTGGCGCGCCTAGGCGAGCAGGTAGCACACGTCGTCGCGGTCGCGCCGGCCCGCCCCGTCGCCCACGAAACCATCCAGGCCCAGCCGCACCGAGCCATCCAGGCGGGCGCCGGCGACATCCTCGCGCCGCAGCACCACCTGCAGCTCGCGATAGGGGACGTCGATCGCGAAGCGCTCCAGCAAGCCCGCCAGTGCAAGCGCGCCCGGCGCGCCAGGCAGGAAGCGCTCGAAGGCGCTCGCCTCCACCGGCCCCAGCCGGATGCGGATGCCCAGCTCGGGCCGCAGCAGGCGCGCGCCGGCCGTCGCGCCGGCGCCGAGCACGCAGTTGCTGCGCGCCAGGCGCGTGTGCTGGGCGGGCTCGAGGATGTCCCAGCGCCCGGTAAACTGCTCGACCTTCACCGGGACACGAAAGTACGCCGCGAGCACGCCCGCCACCAGGTCGGCGCTGACCACCCGGCTGCGCAGCGGCGCGGCGAACCAGGCCAGGGCGGCGGCATCGGCCCCGGGCGCATCCTCGCCGCGCAGCCGCACGCCGGCCAGCGCCAGCAGCAGCGGCAAAAAATGATCGGCGCCGGGCCCGAACGGATGGCGCACCCGGTACTTGCACCAGGCGCGATAGAACAGGGCCACCTGGCGGCTCGACAGCAGGTCGAGGAAGGCGCGCGGCCCGTCGTCCCCGGCCGTCAATTCCCAGACCGCGAAGCGCTCGGTGTAATGCAGCGGCAAGGTCCCCATCACGCCCAGCAAACCCATCAGCGACGGCGTGATCCGCACCGCCGGGACGCCGTCGGTGGTCGGCTCGATCGCTTCGATCTCGCTGGCGGGAAAGGCCAGGCCGAGGCTGTTGCGAAAGCGGATCAGGCCGCTCAAGGCATGCTCGGGCGCGATGCCTTGATGCCCCAGCCAGCGCACCAGCAGCCGCACCGCCTGGAAGAATTCATAGCGTTGCGGATTGCTCAGCAGATCCGCGATCGCTCCTTTGTTCACACCAGCGCCAGGCTGCCGTTGCGGGGCTCGCATCGCAGCAACTCCTTCCCGCCCTGCCCGGCCACGAGCACCAGCCGGGTAAAGCTGTTCAGGTGCACATACAGCCCCAGGAAGCGGCTCACGACCTGGGCGAATACGAACAGGCTGCTGCCGGCAAACGCTTCCTCGTCGATCGTCATGCGCACCTCGATGCCATGCACCAGGGTCGCCCCATACCGGTTGCGCAGCCAGGCGGTCGCGGGTCGCGAGGCCATCGCCGTGACGCCGGCGATCTGGCGCTGCGAGGCGCCCGAGCGCGGCAGGTCGTACAGGGCCAGGGTCTCGCGGAAGGCATCGAGATCGGCCAGCGAGCGGTGGTTCAGCGCCAATTGCGTGACCAGGCGCCAGTGGGTGCCGTTGCGGTTGCCGAAGCGCAGCGGAAGCGAGGGCTTGCGCAGCAGGCGGATCGGCAGGCCGGCGGTTGCCGTCTCGCTGGCCAGGTCGCCGCCCGGGCTGCCCGTGCCGACGCCGCAGGCGGCCACGCCATTGCTGCAGGTGAGGTCGATCGAGGCCACGCTGGCGTCCTCGCCCAGCAGGGAATGATCGTCGTCGGTGAAGGCGATCTTCATGCGATGGCGGCTGTCGCCGCGGTCGTCGCGGCGCGCGAACCAGTAGCGCTGGCCGCCGTCGCCGCCGGCGCCCGCCTCGCCGTGGCGCAGGCCGTAGTATGGCCGGTACTCGACGCTGGAGGTCTTGCCGTCGCGGGTCTTGAGCACGTGGACGGCATCGATGCTGTAAACCTCCACGCCCTCCTCGTGCCTGCTCGGCGCCACGTCGTACATCGCCGCGCGGTGCGTGATGCGCACCGGCGCCGCCGCCTGCCGGAACAGGTTCACCACCGGCACGCAGCCCGTCGGCAGGTTGGCGGAAGACAGCGCGCGCAGGATGCGCGCGCCGCTCGACTCGGCGTGCACGCCGGCGAGCAGGAAGTGCAAGGTAAAGCGGCGCGCGCCGGCCGGCAGCAGCGGCGCCAGCCGGCTCAGGTCGAAATCCAGGAAATGGAATTTCTCGGGAAAGGCGAAATACTCGGTCAGCAGCCGGTAGGCGGGATGGGCATGGGATTGTTCCGGCACCAGGGCCTCGTCGGCTTCCAGGCCGCCCAGGCACAGCAGCGGGCCGTCGAGGCGGCGCCAGCCGTCCCCCCCTTCCGCCTCGACCCAGGTCTCGGCCACGTTCATGCACAGGGCGTCGATCAGCGCCGCCGACAGCAGGCCGTCGCCGTCGACGTGCAGGCGCAGGCGCGGCAGGCCGCGGCCGACCAGCATGCGCGCCGGCATGGCGCTGTCGAAGGCGATGCCGATGCGGGCCGACGCGCGCGGCGGCAGCCGGATGCGCGGCGGCACGTGCGCCACCGGCTCGAACCAGGCGCGCGCCACCCGTACCGGCGCCAGCGCCAGGCCGGCCGTGGTGCGAAACACGCAGGGCGCGCCGCGCGCCGCCAGCGAACTCATCTCGGTGCCGCGCGGCACCGCCTGCACGTGCTCGATCTTGCCGGTCCGGGCCTGCGGGTCGCCGCCATCCACCTGTGCGATCGAACAGCTCGGCATGCCATGCAGGAAGTGCGGATACAGGCTGCCCAGCAGGGCTTCGGTCAGTTCCGGATAGTCGTCGTCGAGCTTTTTCGCGGTGCGCGCATTGAGCAGCGCGCAGGCCTGGATCAGGCGCCGGACATGGGGGTCTTCGCTGCCCTCCGGCCCCAGTCCGAGCTCGGCCGCCAGGCGCGGATACTGGTGGGCCAGCTCGCGGCCGACGGTGTTCAGGTAGACCAGTTCGCGCTCAAAATACGGCAACAGTTCGTCCATAAAGAGCTCCTCGGGCTGTCGCTCTACGGTGGTGCAGATCGCGGCAGCTTATCTTGCGGCGGCGCAATTTCTTGACTTGACACTCAGTTGACGATAAGTCAGTAAAATCACGGGTCCATATCGCCTATCGCCCCATCATGACCACCGCCACCGCTACCACCGCCACGCCCGTCCGCACCGAGATCGCCACCCTGTGGCGCCTGTCGTGGCCGGTACTGGTCGGCCAGCTGGCGACCGTCGGCATGGGCGTGGTCGACGTCGCCCTCACCGGCCACGTCAGCGCCGACGAGCTGGCGGCGGTGTCGCTCGGCACTGCGGTGTGGTCGATCGTGCTGGTGACGGTGATGGGCACCATGATGGCGATTAACACCGTGGTCGCCCACGAGATCGGCGCCGCGCGCCACGACCGGGTGCCGCATTCGGTGCGCCAGGCCATGTGGAAGGGCTTGCTGGTCGGCCTTGCCGGCTGCCTGTTCGCCAACCTGTGCACCCTGCTGTTCGACCACATCGGCATGGACGCCAGCGTGGCCGACCGCGCCTCGCTGTTCCTGCACGTGATCAGCGTCGGCATGCCGGCCTTCGGCGTCTACCGCGCGCTGTACGGCTACACGACCAGCATCAACCAGACCAAGCCGATCATGTGGATCGCCATTCTCGGTCTGGTGTTCAATACCATCGTCGCCTGGGTACTGGTGTACGGCAAATTCGGCTTCCCGCAACTGGGGGCGGTCGGCTGTGCGATCTCCACCGCCAGCGCCATGTGGCTGATGCTGGGCGCCATGCTGTGGTGGATCACGCGCGCGCCCGCCTACCGCCTGACCTATCCGTTCGAGCGTTTCGAGGGACCGGATCGGCGCGAGATCGGCGCCCAGCTTCGCCTGGGATTGCCGATCGGCGTCACCTATTTTGCCGAGGTCAGCGCCTTTGGCCTCATCAGCCTGCTGGTTGCGCGCTACGGCGTGGTGCAGGTGTCCTCGCACCAGATCGCGCTCAACTTCGCGTCGCTGGTCTTCATGGTGCCGCTCAGCTTCGCGATCGGCATGCTGACCCGGGTCGGCCAGGCGATGGGTGAAGGCGATCCCAGGCGCGCGCGCTTCGTCGGCTGGGTCGGCGTGGGCGTCTCGGTCGGCTTCGGCGTGGTGGCGGCGCTCGGGATCGCCCTGTTCCGCTGGGAGATCGCGGCGATGTACACCTCCGACCCCGCGGTGCAGCAGGTGACCGCCAACCTGCTGCTGTTCGCCGCCCTGTTCCAGTTGTCGGACTCGACCCAGGTGGCCACCGCCTCGGCCATCCGCGGCTACCAGGTCACGCGCCCGCCGATGGTGATCCAGCTGCTGTCGTTCTGGGGCCTGTCGCTGCCGATCGGCTGCATCCTGGGCCTGGCGCCGGCCTGGTTCCCGTGGGCGCCGGGCGCGCCGCTGGAAGCGACCGGCTTCTGGATCGGCCTGGTGGTGGCGCTGACGGTGGCGGCAGTGCTGCTGACCTGGCAGTTCGAGAAGCTGGCGCGCCAGCGCATCCGCGAAGGCGGCATGGCGCACGCCCGCTGACTCTGGTATCGTCTCGCGATTGCTGTAAATTAATAATCATCGAGAGACATCAATGCGCCCTCTTCTCCTGCTCCTGGCCGCCCTCGCGGCCGCACCCGCCATGGCCGAACGCCTGACATTGGACCGCATCTACGGCGAAGCCTCGCTCGCCGGCGCCAGCGTGCGCAATCTGCGCGTGTCGCCCGACGGCGAGCGCGTCACCTTCCTGCGCCCGCGCGCGGACGACCAGTACCGCCTCGACCTGTGGGAATACAACACCAAAAGCAAGGCCACCCAGCGCCTGGTCGACTCCAAGCAACTGGTGCCGAACGAGGAATTGTCGCTGGAAGAAAAAGCGCGCCGCGAACGCGCGCGTACCGCCGGCCTGTCGGGCATCCTGAACTATTACTGGTCGCCCGACGGCAAGCAGCTGCTGGTGCCGATCGGCGGCGACCTGTACCTGGTCGACGCCGCCAAGCCCGAAGCCGCGCGCAAGGTGGCCTCGGGCAACGTCACCGATCCGAAGATTTCGCCGCGCGGCCGCTACGTGTCCTTCGTGCGTGACCAGAACCTGGTGGTGATCGATCTCACTACCGGCGCCGAGCGCCAGCTGACGACAGACGGCAAGGGCACCGTGCACAATGGCGCAGCCGAATTCATCGCGCAGGAAGAGATGAGCCAGACCACCGGCTACTACTGGGCCCCGGACGATTCGCACATCGCCTACCGCCGCTACGACGAGGCGCCGGTGCCGGTCGTGCGCCGCATCGAGATCTTCGCCGACCGCACCGAGGTGATCGACCAGCACTACCCGGCCGCAGGCGATCCGAACGTGGCGATCGAGCTGATGATCGTCAACCCGGCCACCGGCGCGCAGCGGAAAATCGACCTGGGCCAGGACAAGGACATCTACCTGGTGCGCGCCGATTTCAGCGCCGACGCCAGGACCCTCGTCTACCAGCGCCAGACGCGCGACCAGAAGCGCCTCGACCTGGTGGCGGTCGACGTCGCCACCCTGGCCCAGCGCCCGCTGTTCTCCGAGACCTCCAGGACCTGGGTCGAAGTCCATAACGACCTGCGCTTCCTCAAGAACCGCCAGGCCTTCATCTGGGCGTCCGAACGCAGCGGCTACAAGCACCTGTACCTGTACGACCTGAACGGCAAGCTGCTGCACCCGATCTCGCGCGGCGAGTGGGGCGTGGACGGCATCCTGGCGGTCGACGAAGGCGCCGGCAAGGTGTACGTGTCGTCGAACCGCGACGCCGCGATCGACAAGCAGACGTATGCGCTGTCGCTGGACGGCCGCAGCGCCGACAAGCCGGCCCGCATCACCCAGGGCGACGGCTGGCACGAGGCAGCCTTCGCCGGCAACGGCAAGCTGTTCGTCGACACCTACTCGAACCCCAGCACCCCGCCGCAAGTATCGATCCGCCGCGCCGACGGCAGCATGGTCGAATGGATCGAAAAGAACACGCTCGACGACAAGCATCCGTACACCCGGCACCTGGATGCGCACCTGCCGACCGAATACGGCACGCTGAAGGCGGCCGATGGCCAGACGCTGCACTACTCCATCATCAAGCCGGCCAATTTCGATGCCAGCAAGCGTTACCCGGTGTTCCTGTTCACCTATGGCGGCCCGCACTCGCAGCGCGTGACCCGCACGTGGGGCAATTATTTTGACCAGTACATGGCGCAGCAGGGCTTCGTGGTGTTCCGCCTCGACAACCGCGGCTCGGGCCGTCGCGAACGCCAGTTCACCGACGTGCTGTACAACAACCTGGGCAAGCACGAGGTCGAGGACCAGGTGGCCGGCATCGACTGGCTGGCCAAGCAGAGCTTCGTCGACCCGAAGCGCGTGGGCGTATTCGGCTGGAGCTATGGCGGCTTCATGACCCTGCGCCTGCTGTCGGCCGCATCCAGCAAGATCGCGATGGGTGTGTCGGTGGCGCCGGTGACCGACTGGGCCCTGTACGACACCCACTATACCGAACGCTATGTCGGCGGCACGCCGAAGGGCGATCCGGAAGCGTACAAGCGCAGCGGCGTGTTCGCCCACCTGGACGGCATGACGTCGAAGCTGCTGCTGGTCCACGGCATGGCCGACGACAATGTGCTGTTCTCGAACACCACGCTGTTGATCGACGAACTCGTGAAACGCAATGTGCAGTTCGACCTGATGACCTATCCGGGCGCCAAGCACGGCATCTCGGGCCGCACCAACCAGCGCCACGTGTATGGCCTGATCGCGTCCTATTTCAAGAAGCAGCTGGGCACGCAGCCGAACTGAGCTTCATTCTCCAAAACAAAACGGCCGCGTCGATCGACGCGGCCGTTGTTTTATTCACGCCAGATTATGGACGTGGCGTTGGACGGTTGACTTCGTCCACGGCATCCTTGACCACTTCCTTGGCGTCGCCATAGGCTTCCTGGGTCTTGCCCTCGGCCTGGTTGGCCAGGCCCTTGGCCTGCTGTTCGGTGCTGCCCACCAGCTTGCCGGCGCCTTCTTGAATCTTGCCGCCGACGTCCTTCAGTTTACCTTCGACTTGGTCCTTGTTCATGATGTTCTCCTTTGCGTTAAACATGCCGGGATGGCCATGCGATGAGTCCAGAATACGCCGATCGCGCCTGCTCATCTGTTAGCGCACGCACACAAGCATTCGCACTCAGCCGCGCGACATTTTCGTGACCCGAATGCTAATCTTTTTGCAACGCGGCTTGCCGCCACAAGAAGAGAATGCTCCATGAATAATAACAATACCCCTGCGGCCGAACCGGCGCCGGATGCCCCGCAGGCCCAGCGCCGGCTGGCGCGCCGCGTCACCATCGTCAACGGCATCGCGGTGCTGTTCATCCTCGGCCTGGCCGCCGTCGTGCTGGCCGCCGATGCGCTGTTGCTCGTGTTCGCCTGCGTCCTGTTCGCGATCCTGCTCTATAAATTGAGCGAGATCATCCACCGGCGATTCGGCGTCAAGCGCAAGCTGGCGCTCGGCATCGTCGTGCTGCTGCTGACCGCCATCATCGGCCTGGGCGGCTGGGCCATGGCGCCGCAGATTTCCGAGCAGTCGACCCAGCTGGCAAAGGAAATCCCGGCCGCGATCGAACGCCTGCAGGGCGAGGTCGCACAGCATCCGCTGCTCAAGCGCGTCGTCGACGAGCTGCCGCCGCCGGAAGACATCGTCAAGCGCTTGAGCTCGATGGCGCCCAATGCCGGGCTGTTCTTCAGCGGCGTGCTGGGCGCGCTCGGCAACGTCGTCATCATCCTCTTTGTCGGCGTCTATTTCGCCGCCACGCCTGGCGTGTACACGGGCGGCTTCATCCGCTTGATTCCGCAACACAAGCGCGGACGGGCGCGCGAAGTCATCGATGAGATGAGCGACTCGCTGGCCAACTGGTTGCTCGGCAAGGCGCTGTCGATGCTGATCGTCGGCACCACCACCGCGATCGGCCTGTCCCTGCTCGGCGTGCCGCTGGCGATGATCCTCGGCATCATCGCCGGCCTGCTCGATTTCATCCCCTATCTCGGGCCGATCATGGCCGGCGTGCCGGCCGTGCTGCTGGCCTTGTCGATCAGCCCGGAAACGGCCCTGTATGCCCTGCTGCTGTTCGCGGCAATCAATATGCTCGAGGGTTATGTGCTGCAGCCGATGATCGAAGCCAAGGCGATCGAGTTGCCGCCCGCGCTGGTGATCGTGATGCAGCTGATCTTCGGCACCCTGTTCGGCTTTGCCGGCGTGGCGCTGGCGACGCCGCTGGCGGCCGTGCTGTCGGTGCTGGTCAAGATGCTTTATATAGAAGACATATTAGGGGACAGACCGGCGAAGGGGGTTGGGTCGAGTTGAACTGGTTCGGGAATGCCGCGCATCGTGCAGCGCTCTCTTAACGGCGCTGTGCGCGTTAGATCGTTATTTTCCGACGACAAATCGCGCACTGGATAATGGTGGTCAGCAATTGCGCTGGTGTACGCAACTCGCCGTCGTCCAGCAAGCGCTGCCAGCCGGAATAGTTCACCAGGTAGCGGCTGGCGATGCCATTGAAGCGCTTGAGCCAGGTCTTGAAGCGGGCATGCCAGCCATTGACGTGATTGAGGTGGATCACGCCGCGCGCCCTGATCCCGGCGCGCAGGTTGATGGCCGCATGCGCGATACTGGCGTCGCGCGCGAAGACCCCGTAGGCGGCCGCCGAATCGCTGATCAACAGCACGTCCGGCGCCAGCACGGGCAGCAGGCAATCCTTGAGCCGGGCGGCGCTGACCGGCCCGCGCCCGGTGTGAAAATCCAGTGTCCGCCTGCTTCGGTCGCGCGCGACGAGGAGGCATGCATGTTCGCGGCCGACACCGCGCCGCGTGGCCACGCCGCCGCGCCGCCGTGGCGGACGAGTCAGGTGGCGCGATCCCTTTTGCGATTCGAGCAGATAGGTCTCGTCGGCCTCGACCATGCCTTCGAGGCGTTCTGGACGTTTGCGCGCCGCCCCCGGCACGAAGCGGTGACGCCAGCGAAAACTGGTGGTGCGGTGCACGCCGACGAGTTTGGCGGCTGCGCGGACCGTGCGCGACTCCAGCACGCACTGCAGGTAAGGGAGCCAGGCGGCTTTCTTGCGCAACCTTGCCAGCGGTGTGTTGGTCAGCG
>Ga0247725_1000412_pt1 | contig 33697 bp, 28 predicted proteins | sample OKSTACKMCFT3sol_FD_183021 | JGI IMG/M metagenome (GOLD analysis project Ga0247725, IMG submission 183021) | Subsurface sediment microbial communities from gas well in Oklahoma, United States - OK STACK MC-FT3-sol | ecosystem: Environmental > Terrestrial > Deep subsurface > Rock core/Sediment...
AGCAGGATGATCTGGGCGCCTTGAGCTGCAGCATCACGGACTAAGCGTTCGCCACGGGCAATATTTTCTTCTACATTCCAGCCACCAATCATTTGGGTGGCGGCCACAGTTACCTTACGCATGCAAAGTCTCCTCAAGCCAGGGTTACAATTCAAAACAGAATTCGGATTTAAAGATGCAGCTACTCTAGTCAGTTTTATGCGCAAGGGCAATCAAAAGCCAAGTCTGCAAGGGCGCGCAAAATGCCGTATTTTTGCGCTGTCGTCAATGAGTTTTACCTTATTGGGCCGGTGTTTCAGGGCAGTTGTGGCTGCCCTGAATTAACTGTGGGTGGATATGCAAAAATATTGGGTTTTTAGTGAATTTTATTGCTTTGTTTCTTTAGCCAAACGGGCAGCCAACAACAGCAACTCGCTTTGTAACCTGACCTTATAGTTAATGTGTTGATAGCTATATTGCACCAAACCGTCCTTACTCAGGATATACACGGCAGGTACAGGTAACACCACTTTGCCTGTATTTTGTTCTTTGTTCAGATTCAGTTTGTAAGTATTTAAATAAGTCGCGCTGGTTTTTTCATCCAGATAATAAGCCACACCAAAAGCTGAGCTTAAATTGAACTGACTGTCTGATAACAGGGTATAAGTAATAGCAGCTCCTTTGGTATCCTTTAGGCTGGCCTGAATGGCTGCAGGGCTGTCCGGTGTTACGGCAATCAGTTGATAGCCTAGGGCTTTGAGTTTAGGTTCAATTTCACGTAAAGCCGCCAGTTGCAGGTTGCAATAGGGGCACCAGCCGCCGCGGTAAAACACCAGTACGGTGTCTTGTTGTTTCAGGAGTGTACCAAGCTCGACTGCTTTTCCTGTTGCATCCTGCAGGCTGACCGCAGGTGCTGACATTCCGTTTAATAGCGGCTTTATATCTTCAGGGCTTTGAGCAATTCGAGGTTCAGCAAATAAAGATGTGCTGAACAGTGCTAGGGTGATTAACAGTAATGGCTTGATATTCATGTTGGTTTTTCCTTAAGTGGTTTGAACTTAGATACCGGATCAGTGCAGCTAATCTTTCAGTTCACTGAGAATAATTGCTGATTTAGCGCAAAGAAAAAGTCAAAAATCAGGGTAGAATGCCTTGATGTCAGTCGGAGGTGCTTGTGCTGGATATATTAATAGTAGGTGGTGGTATGGTGGGCGCTTCAGTGGCGCTGAAGTTAAGCCGTGCTGGTTTAGCGGTGGGCTTAATTGAAAAGCAGCCCGTCGCGGCTTTTGACCCACAAAGCCGCATCGACTTACGTGTATCCGCTATTAACAGGCGCAGCGAACAATGGCTGACGGATTTAGGTGCCTGGTCTTTACTGCAGCAATGGCGTTTATGTCCCTATAAACGTTTACAGGCTTTTGAAGCGGAACAGGCCGGACTGACTTTTCATGCCGATGAAGTGGCGTTGAGCCATTTGGGCCATATCATCGAAAACAACCTGATCCAGCAGGCGCTTTGGGCTAATTTTCCTGCCAACTTACAACTGTTTTGTCCAGCCACTGTGACAGGTTTTACCCAGCAGTCAGACTTTGCTTCTGTAATTACCGCAGAATTTGGCGAGTTAAAGGCCAAACTGGTAATAGCAGCAGACGGTGGGCAGTCGCAGCTGCGCCATTTAGCACAAATTGGTGTGTCGGGTTGGCAGTATCAGCAAAGCTGTTTAGTGGTGACAGTCAACACAGAGTACGATCAGCAGGATATCACCTGGCAGCAGTTTAATGAATCTGGTCCAAGGGCATTTTTACCTTTGCCGGGTAAGCAGGGCTCTTTGGTTTGGTACGATCATCACCATAAAGTGAAACAACTGGCGGCATTATCTAAAGGCGCTTTGGCTGAACAGATCCAACAGGCTTTTCCGGCTAAACTGGGCAAAATTACAGTAGAGCAAGTGGCCAGTTTTCCCTTAGCCCGTGTCCATGCCAAAGACTATGTGAAAGGCCGGCTGGTGCTGGTAGGGGATGCGGCTCATAGTATTAATCCGCTGGCAGGCCAGGGCGTCAATTTAGGTTTTGCTGATGCGATGCTGTTGTCTGAACTGCTGGAACAGGCTTTTGCCCAAGGTAAAGATTTGGCTGATCCTGAGTTATTACAGCAGTACCAGAGCAAACGCCAGCGTGAAAATGCTCTGATGATGTCGGCTATGGATCTGTTTTATCAAAGCTTTAGCAGCAGCTTGCCCCCTGTGCGTTTTTTACGTCAGTTGGGGTTAGCTGTGGCAGAAAAGGCTGGCCCGTTGAAACATTGGGTCAGCCGTTATGCGGTTGGCATCAGTTAAGCTACAACTTCAGCAACCGCACCTGATAAAGTCCACCCGCTATGCTGCCGGGCTTGGCGACAAATTTAACGCGAAAGTGTGTGGCATTTTTTGGCAGCAAATGATTGGGGATAGGGTAATCGACCTGATACCAGTTTGGGCCCCGGCCATCTTTTAACTCAACATCGGTCAGCTTTTTATCATCCAGCCAGACCTCAAACTGGCGTCCGCCATCCAGACCAAAATACTCCAGCCGCAAGGTCAAATTTTGTTGGCCCTTGTGGCTTAACTGATAACTAAACCAGCTTTTACTGTGCCGCCAGTGTCGGCCTGAATTGATACCAGCTTCGCTTTGTTCACCCAAATAAAAATGATCCGACTCTGGCTGCTGTTCGCCCGGATAGACTTTATCCAGCGTTTGTTGTTCCAGTAAAGCAGCGGCTTTATCTTGCTGTTCTTGTACTGCTTTTTGTTGTTGCCAGCCTTCAAGGCTAGTGTGCTGAAAGTAGATTTGGTATCTGCTGTCGTGCAGCCGGAAAAAGGGAATAAGCTCAGGCTGACCTTGTAAAAAGCCCTGGCCTGTACTGAAACTTAAAGGTTGATTGGGCAGACGTTTTAAGCTGGCAAGAAAGTTATTTGTATCGCCAATATAAAGTGGTGCAGCGGAGACAGGGCAGGTTGGGCCTGAGGCTATATGGCCCATACGGCTGTCGTCAGCAACAAAGCTCAAGCTTTCGTTTTTAAAAGGTGCACTGCGACTGGCCAGCACTATAGGGCCGTACAATACCGCATGATAATCAGCTTTTGCTGGCATAGCTTCCAGACTTAACTGCATCGGCAACTCAAGTTTTATTTTGTCGCCTTTTTGCCAGGGGCCAGCAAGGTGAATATGTTCACCGGCTTTGGCGGTTACCTCAACTGCTTTACCGTTACGCCAGACTTTAACTGTTCCGGCCCAGGATGGATAACGAAGCTGCAGGTTCAGTGTGCTTGCTGCGTCAAACACCAGTTCAGTACTGTTTTCATCCGGGAATAGAGTCCGCTGCTGCAATTTTATTGTTGGAGTGTTAATGCCGGAGGCTATCCACAAGTTCACTTGCAAGGCGTTTTTATCCAGGTTGTAAATAAATTCGCCATGTTTGCTATGGCTTTCTATACCTGATCCCACACAGCACCACATGCCTTGGTCCACTTTGGAGTAAACCCGGTAATGTTGCGGCCGCATTGAGGTGAAATAAACAAAACCGCCGTGCTCTGGATGCTGGCTGGCCAGAATATGGTTCCACAAGCCCCGTTCATAATAATCCAGGTATTTGCTCTGGCCGGTTTGGCGGTATAGCAGCATGGAGAGTTTCAGCATATTGTAGGTATTACAGGTTTCAGGCCCCTCCACTTCATTCAGCATAGGGTTGAAGTCGTCTTTGGGATGAAAGTGCTCCCGCACGCTATTACCACCTATAGCCACAGTGCGCTGCTCTACCACTAAAGACCAGAAATATTCAGCCGCTTTGAGCCAGTTTTTATCGCCTGATATCTCGGCAATACGGGCTATACCCACCACTTTAGGAATTTGGGTATTGGCGTGCAGACCGGTCAGCTTGTCTTCACCTTGCAGTAAGGGGTAAAGAATACGTAATTCGGTAAAGTTTTTTGCCAAAGCCATGTAGGAAGGGTCATCAAAAATAACCGCCATATCAGCCAGTACTTCGTTCATGCCTCCATGTTCGGTTAGCAGCATTTGCTGTATTTGTTGGGATGATAAATTTTTCACCAGATGTTTCAGCCAGTTGCCATAATTCAGCAGCAGGGTTTTGGCGCGCTGATCGCCGCTTTGTTGGTAGATATCCCGCAGGCCAGCGAAGGTTTTATGGATATTGTAAAAAGGCACCCAATGTTGATTCAGGCTAAATAAGTCAGCTTCTATCTGGCCTTGCTGAATCTGTTGCCATAAGGCCTTGCTGCCGGGCACTCCGCCTAAATAACCTTGCTGAGCCTGCTGAATTTTCTCAAGTTCGGTGAGTAGATAATCCAGCCGGGCTTTGATTTGAGGATCTGATGTGGCGCTAACCATAAAAGCCAGAGCACTCAGGTAATGCCCCAGCATATGACCGTCTAAACCGGTATTTTCCCAGTTGCCATAGGATTCTGTTTTATGTTCAATGCCAGCTTCTCGGCGCAGTGGGGCCAGCAGTTTGTCTGCATCCAGCGCCAGTAAATACTGCAGATTGGTCTGCTCTGAATGTAAAAAGGGGCCGTCGGTCAGCTTTACTGCAGACAAAGGCAAGGATTCGGCGGCAGCCAGCGATAAAGTTGTAAAGCAGAGTAGGGCAGTAAATAACCTAATCATCATCAATCCCCTAAAATTGGGGTCAGCTCACATTGCTAACCATTAACAATGTGAGCTGACCCCATTTTTATTCCTGCAAAGAAGGGCGGCCAAATAGAGGCATGCCGTTATCATCCCAACGCAGCGCTTTGACATAGGTATGGCGGTTTGGATCCCAAAGTGGATCGCCGACTATTTCAGTGTAAGTGCGGGCGTGGTACACCAGTAAGTCAGTGTTGCCATCCGCCGATACCGTAAAGCTGTTGTGGCCTGGGCCATACACCTTATGTTCAAAGCAACTTTGCAGCACAGGCTGTTTTAACTTATGCCAGCTTTTTGGGTCCATCAGGTTGGCATTTTCATCAGCCCACAATAGCCCCATGGCATAGTTTTCGTCTGTAGCGCTGGCGGAGTAACTGATAAATACTTTGCCTTTTCGAATGAGCACGCTTGGGCCTTCATTGACCCAAAAACCACGAATTTCCCAGTCAAATTCAGGTTTACTCAACAGTACGGGGTCGCTGCTGATGCGCTCTGGTGTATCCATAGTGGCAATGTATAAATTGCTGTTGCCTTCAATCTGATTGTCTTTTTGCGCCCATAAATAATACAGCTGACCTTTGTGTTCAAAGGTGGTTGCGTCCAGACAAAAAGTATCGATACCGGTATCAATCTGCCCTAAAAACTGCCATTGGCCCGAGGTGGGATCTGCGTCTTTGCAGCAGATGACATACATCCGATGCTGAAACAGTTTGTCTTTAATCTCACGACTGGGCGCTGCAGCAAAGTAGATATACCAGGCGCCCTGACGGAAATGAATTTCCGGTGCCCAAATCAGCTCCGAATAAGGCCCTGTATCGGGCTTCAACCAGGCCGTGATTGGCGTGGCCTGTGGCAGCTCTTCAATAGTGCGGGCACGGCGCAACTCGACTCTGTCATAAGCTGGTACCGAGGCGGTGAAATAATAATAACCATCTGTATGGCGATAAATGCAGGGGTCAGCCCGCTGCTCAATTAAAGGCGTCAACAATCGCATAAAAACTCCAGTGCGCTGTGAATAAAGAACTATGTCTAAAAAACTTACTTAGCATTCACCAACTGACTCGCAGGTGATGCCTGATCAGGCTTTGGGCTCTGAATTTGGCCTGCCACCATGTCCTGATAAAAGCTGTCAGTAATTTTGTATTTGTGCATCAGAAGGCCCATCAGCAAATGGAAGAAGCCTGGGATCACCGATAACATCAACGCTATACCCAATAAGCTGAATTCGCTTTGCACTTGATCCGGCTGATAATCAAAAAAGGTCAGTAAGCTGCCGACAACAAAACCCGCTATACCCATGCCAGCTTTCTGGCAAAAGGAAATACCACCAAAAGCTAAACCTGATACACGCTGACCGGTTTTGTGTTCGCCATAATCCACGGCTTCGGCAATAGCCGACCAGAACACAGGAGCATGTAAATCCACCACAAAAGACAATAAGAAATACAACACAAATGCCAGCCAGATATCACCGGGTTTCACCAGTACAAACAGCAGCACACTTAACACCGCAACCACAATCTGACTGGTACGGAACAGTTTTACTTTGCAGTAGTGTTTGGTGATCCAGGTAGACGCCACCATCGCCAGAATAGCGGCGACCACACCTGTAGATAAAAAGGCGGATAGCAACGCAGCATCACCACCCAGATAATACTTGGCGTAATAGGCCGCCACTGAGCCACGAATGACGTAACCAATAGTGCCTGTGACACAAACCGCGCATAAAATCAGCCATTGATCATTTTTTAACAACAGCTTTAACTGACTAAAAAATGGCTTGGTTTCTACCTGATGCTGCAAACGCTCAGTGGTATTAAAAAAGCAGAATAAAAACAATAAACTGGCCATAGCGCCCATAAGCCCCATAGCGGCCTGATAACCAGCGGCCAGCTGGCCTTCACCCCACTGTGCTGCGAGCACAGGCACTATGATGGTCACTAAAAAGGCAGCAATTTTGGCAAAAAACAAACGATAGCCGTTGGCGGATAACCGCTCTTTCGGGCAATCAGTCAAGACGCCAATAATGGAAATATAGGGGATAGTGACAGCGGTAAACATCAGGGTGACGAAGATGTAGGTGGCGTAAGCCCAGACCAGCTTGCCGTTGTAATCCAGATCCGGTGTTGAGAAAGTTAAAAATACCGAAACACCAAAAGGGATGGCCATAAAGAGGAAATAATGCCGGTAGCGACCCCAGCGGGTGGTGAATTTATCGGTGATCATACCCATCAATGGGTCTGTGACTGCATCAATCAGTCTCACCACCAGAAATAAAATGGCAACGTCTGCGGCTTTTAAGCCAAAGATATCAGTGTAAAAAAACGTGATGATCAGCATCATGGAAGAAATTACTACATTGACCGCCATATCGCCGGCGCCAAAGCCAATTTTCTCCATGACAGATAGTTTATAACCTGCCATTCGACTCCCCTGTGGATTGCGTCGGTTTTATGCTCAGTTTTTCTCATCTGGTCGCAAAGCCATGATGGATCCCGATGCTAAAACCTGTTTTATATCGTTTATGATCTTATAGTATTACTAATGGGTTTAGCTGGCAAGTCAGCAGAAAGCTTGGTTTTTTCCGCCAGTAATTAGTATCTATCTACTTGTTTTGTTTAATTATTCGTTGATTTTATTAGCTATAATCAGCGCGGTAACGGGCAGTGGTGTTTCTGCATGTTATTGCTTGCTAAGTTGAACTTATGCTATTTGTAATACAAATTCAACTAAAACAGGATGGGTCGCATGGACAAGCCAAAATCTCTTCTCGCTTTGCTTAAGTTGTCATTTTTCAGTGGTTGCTTACTTTTTCTAAACCAACTTCAGGCCGAACAAGTCAGTATCCATGATCCGGTGCTGGCGAAAGAAAAAGACCAGTATTTTTTATACAGTACAGGTCCAGGTATTACCTTTTACCAATCCAGTGATTTAAAAAACTGGCGCTTAGGCGGTCGGGTTTTTGCAACTGAACCGGCTTGGGCCAAATCCGTCTCTCCTGGCTTTGATGGTCATATCTGGGCACCTGATATTGTTCAGCATCAGGGCAAGTTTTATCTGTACTACTCCATTTCGGCTTTTGGTAAAAACACCTCGGCTATAGGGGTGACAGTCAACACCACATTAGATCCTAAAGATCCCAATTATCAGTGGCAGGACCAGGGCATAGTGCTGCAGTCTGTGCCACATCGGGATTTATGGAACGCGATAGATCCGGCCGTGATACTGGACGAACAAGGCCAGGCCTGGATGAGTTTTGGCTCCTTTTGGGGCGGGCTTAAACTGGTTAAACTGGATCAAAGCCTGACTCGTTTAGCTCAACCTGAGCAGTGGTACACTCTGGCCAAAGCAGAGCGACCAGCTTTTATCGACGACGCCGCCCCTGGTCCTGCTGAACTGGAAGCTCCTTTTCTCTACAAAAAAGGTCAATATTACTATCTCTTTGTTTCTTATGGTAAATGTTGCCGTGGTAAAGACAGCACTTACCATATGGTGGTGGGACGTTCTCACAGGTTGACCGGGCCTTATCTGGATAAAAATGGCAGAGATTTAGCCGCTGGTGGTGGTTCTGTTTTGCTCAAAGGCAACAAAGACTGGCCAGGTTTAGGCCATAACTCTGTGTATGCTATGGATGGTAAAGATTATTTAGTTTTTCATGCCTATGAAATGGCAGATAAAGGCCTGCAAAAGTTGAAAATCACAGCACTGCAGTGGGATAAAAACGGCTGGCCTTTGGTGAATGAAAAAGACTGGTTGGATTATCAGAGTATGCTGGTTCGCTAAATTCTGAACTTTGGCTACAGACTGCAGCAACTGTTGTTTTTCTCCGGGTTTCGTTTTAGACTCTTATGGTAATATTGTAATACAAATATGAAGACCAGACAGGGTTAGCTATGCAATTGAACATTAAAACTTTGCCCGGCCTTACGGGCTACCGTTTAGCTTTGGCTGCCAGCCTGCTTTTTACGCTGCTGGCTTGTTCGCCCAAGCTACAGCAGCAGACTCTAGCCGCATCCTCTGACACTAAGAACGAAACAGCGGCAGAACATCAGAGTTTTACCAATCCATTATTTGCCAATGGTGCAGATCCCTGGCTGGAGTACTGGCAAGGTAGTTATTACCTGACCACTACCACCTGGACCTCCCAATTGGTGATGCGTAAATCGCCGACTCTGGCCGGTTTAGCCACAGCCACGCCGGTCAATATCTGGTCTGAAACCAACCCCAAAAGCTGCTGTAACTTCTGGGCTTTTGAATTCCATCGGTTGCAGGGGCCTGATGGACCACGCTGGTACATGCTGTATACCTCAGGTAAGCAGGAGAATCTGGACGGTCAGCATTTATCAGTGCTGGAAAGCGCGGGGGACGATCCTATGGGGCCTTACCAGTACAAAGGTTCACCTATGCCTGATAGCTGGAACATAGACGGTAATTATCTGGAACACAATGGCAAACTGTATTTACTCTGGTCTGAGTGGGTCGGTGATGAACAGCTTAACTGGATCAGTGAAATGTCCAATCCCTGGACTTTAACAGGCGAACGCATGGTGTTATCCCGCCCTTCATTGCCCTGGGAGCAATCAGGTCGTAAGGTCAATGAAGGTCCGGAAGTGTTGAAACACCGGGATCATACTTTTGTCATTTATTCCGCCAGCTTTTGTGACACACCGGATTATAAGCTTGGGTTACTGGAGTTAACAGGCGAGGATCCTATGGATGCTAAATCCTGGACTAAAGCCGATCAGCCCGTGTTTGAGCGTGGCAATGGTGTGTTCGGCCCTGGCCACAATGGCTTTTTCACCTCACCGGATGGCAGAGAAAACTGGCTGGTGTATCACGGCAATAATCAAGAAACCGATGGCTGCAGCGCGACGCGTTCAGTCAGGGCTCAGCCTTTTAGCTTTACTCCGGATGCTAAGCCTGACTTTGGCAGTCCAGTGCCTGAAGGGCAAAACCTCACTGCTCCTTCTGGTGAGAATGGTCCTTTGACTGTGGTACCTGAAGGGGTGAGATGGCAGTTAATAAATAGGTCTGATCAGCTCTGTCTCACACCTTCTAAGCAAGGACTGACAGCGCAGCTTTGTGCTGATCAGGCTCATTGGATTTTAGATCCGACCACGCGAGGCCGTTACCGGCTGGCTACAACTGAAGGTGTATTTCTGGCGGCAAACAATCAGCTTTCTGCCTGGATTAATCAGCCATCTCAGCAATGGCAACTAAAAGCAGGCCCGCAAGGATATTACCAGTTGTTGAATGCTTCAGATCTAAAGCCACTTGCAGCCCCAAATTGTAATGCGGAAAGTGAGTCTTTATGCCGGGATTGGTTGTTAGTACCATTAGGAAAGACGGTGCTGAGCAGCAGACAAAGCGGCAAGGTGCTAAGTACAAAACAGTGTATTGCCGGAAAGCAGGCTTTGGTGACACAGCAAAGCTGGACTAAACAAGACTGTCAGCAATGGATTTGGAAAGCAGGGCAGGCAGGTTACCTTCAGCTTCAAAACAGTCAGAGCTCACAGCTTTGTTTACAAGTAAAACAGGATGCATTAGCTGCGGGCGCTGAGTTACAACTCGGTGATTGTGAGACTAAATCCAGTCAGTGGGCTTTACAGGTTCTGGAAAACGGCGCTTTTTCGTTGTTCTCGCCACACACTAAACACTGGGTTGATGTACCTGCCTGTAGCTTATTTGATGACGTGAACCTGAAGCAGGCTCCGGCATCTGCGGATAGTTTATGTCAACAATTTCAGCTCAGAGCAGCAGATTAAGCCCGAGCTATGTTAAATAGCCTCTAAATTAACAATAGCGAACGCTGTTCGTTCTGGCGCTGTTTTGTCGTCAATAAACAGCGTCAGACTATAGTTATTACTTATTGCAGAGTAACTCACCTGCAGATGCAGGCGGCAATTGTCTGGTTGCGGACCAGGCTGAAAATCAAGCACAAAAGTAGAGTTGGCCAAATGGCTTTGTTTATAACCTGCTGCCGCTTCAGGGGCAGATTTCAGGACCTGGTCGAGCAAAGCCAATTGCTGTTCCAGTGTTTTTGCGGAAGCTGCATCAGCTTCCGACTCTGCATACAGCCAAACTACAGAACCAAACTGAGAAGCTAACTGGGTTAATAAATGACTGGTTTTTTGCTTCAGTACCTGATAATCCGTGTCCTGGTAAAACGTCAGTTGCAGTGCGGCAATTTTATCCTCGGCCCACTGGATCTCTAGTTGGGCATCAGCTTCAAACAGCTGAACCTTGGTTTGGCTCAGTACTTCGGGTTTGATCTGAGTTTTTTCTGTACCCAGGGCCAGTTCAGGTAACTGAAAATCTGCTGCCAGCAAAGCACAGCTAAACATCATCAGGAACACCAAATAAAAACCACGCATACTCAATCCCCACTTACGGACAGCCACTGAGGCTATAAGATAGCAGTAATAGGTCGTATCAATAAATAATTTATGCTATTCAACGGTTTGTTAAAGGAGAACTTGCAGCTTTTTAGTCAAACAGCACCCGTCCCTGGGTTTTGTTTTTGGAGAGTTAGTCGAATGAATCTTTGCAATTCTTATTCGCGAAATTTGGAGGAAACTGTATTCAGTTCCTGCGCCAGTCCACGTAATTGGTCCGATATATCAGCTACGGTATTTTGTACCTGTATAGTCCGGCTAAACGAATCCGCCATTTGATGGGTATTGTCCAACACTAAACTGGCAACCATGGTTTGTTGCTCTGTAGCCGTTGCTATCTGAGCATTCACCATATTAATTTTGTCTATTTCCTGATTGATCAGTTCGATAGAGCTGCCTGCTTCGGCTGTTAGCACTGCACTGTTATTCGCTTTGGTCACCGCCTGATCCATCAGTCGTACCGCGCTATCAACGTTTTGTGTCAGTTTACCCAATAAGTCGCGAATAGTTGTGACCGAAGATGCTGTTCTGGAAGACAGTAAACGGACTTCGTCAGCAACCACCGCAAAACCCCGGCCTTGCTCACCGGCACGAGCGGCTTCAATGGCGGCGTTAAGGGCCAGCAGGTTGGTTTGATCGGCAATATCATTAATGCTTTTCAAAATACCGCCCACTTCCTGAGTTTGCTTGGCAAGATCGGTAATCACCGAGCTGGTTTGCGCTATCTCACCGGCCAAATCTTTAGAAGCTTGGACTGAGTAAGTAGTTTTTTCATATCCTTGCTTAGCAAGGCGGCTGGCATCATTAGCGCTACCAGATGCAGCATTCGCAGATTGGCTGATGTCTTTCACACTGCTCTGCATTTCTTCCATAGATTGCGACACAGTGTCTGCATCATTTTTTTGCTGACTGGTCATGCAATCCAGCTCTTTCATGCCTTTAGCCAGTTCGTCCGCTGTACGGCTTACCGGATCAACCAGCTGAGCTATGGCGACAAAGGAGCTTTGTAGCAGTGCAATAAAGTCATTGAAGTTACGGGCCACAGCACCAAACTCGTCTTCAGAATCAATACTCAGACGACTTGATAAAGAACCTTTACCTGAAGCTAATACCTGTAGTGAATTTGCCAGATTGTTGGCAGTTTTACTGATATTACGCCCAATGACATGGCCTACTACCGCCATAATAATCAATAACGCAGTGCCAAAAGATACAATAATCAGCACAGAGCGCTCAGACGAAGCGGACATATCTACCAGTATCTGCTGGAAGTTATCGTCCGTTTGTTTTTCATAAGCAACAAAACCAGTTTTGGCTGTTTCATACAAAGCTGTTTTATTTTGAATAATGCTTTGTGCTGCACCCATATCTAAAGTGCCATCAATCATAGACTGGGCAATTTCTGCTGCGGCTTTGGCATAAGCACCAAAGTTCCTTTCCAGTTGTTCCAACTGTTTCAGATTAGCCGTATCGAGTTTTTTCAACTGAGTCAGATTACTGACGACACGTTCTTCAGTCGCTTTGGCTGTGCTTAAAATATCCGGATCGGACAATGACACAGATTGAGTAAAAAATTCTTCCACAGCATTAAACTCAACCACAGTTTGTGAGGCAAGTTTTGAGCTGTCGTACATTTTATCTTTGATCAGTACAATGCTGTCGGCATTGCGGGCAGTAAAATAAATCGACGAAGTCAGCACTATTAAAAAGGCTAAAATTGCTATAGCAATAATAAGCCAGATTTTCTTTAATAAACTCAGGTATTTCAGCATAAGTAGTATCCAGAGTATGGCTTACAACAAAGGCAGGTGAATGTCATCACCTGCCTGAACAAGCTTTAGTTCAGAGTTAACGCAACTTTGACACTGCCAGTCACTGCGCCTGAGCTGACATAGCCTATAGCTGCAGGGTTCTTCGCCACAGCATCCAGCACTTCCTGTTCTGAGGCCAATTCTTTTGGCGGAGTTCCTTTACCCGTAAATACCAGTTTAGACCAATATGCTTTCATCTGGCTGGAAGAACGGCCCAGAGCTTTTTGATCGAAGTCAGCCCTTATTGCCACAGCTTCAGCCAGATTGACAGGCTCGGCTGTTTTACCATCAGTAAAACTTTTGGCACGGCCAGTAAATATCTTGTTGATGTCATCCTGTGACAAAGTCGCAGCGTTGGACGGGTGAACTATCACTGCAACATTGGCAAAGGCCATAAAGCTCAGGGTCAGGGCAGGAATTAAGATTAATTTTTTTAACATGATTTGATTCCTTAAAACACCAGATCTACGCCAACAACCAATACACTGTCTTTGCGGTCAGCTGTTTTATTATCTGCATTGGTGTACTGAGCTTTAAATGCAGCCGAAGGGTGGAAGTCATAACGTACACCGACGTTGATACTGTTGCGCTCTGTTTCCAGACTATTCACTAAACCTGCAACTGGTGCATAAATAGGCGATGCAGAAGGAACACCAGCATAAATTTCCGTTTTTGCTTTGTTGTCTTCTTTCTCAAAAGATACATAAGGAGTGATGTTGTCAAAACGATGGCCCAAAGAAATGTAATAGGACTCTTGATCAGAAATGAAAGAGTCTTCTACTTTGGCTTTAGTGATTTCAGATACCACCAGCCAGTCGTTTTTATCTATGTTAAAGCCAATACCGGCAAAAGAGCTGGATTCATCTACTATGTCTAAATTTTTGGCCAAAGCTCCAAGGCCAAAGGCTGTCAACTGAGCGTATAAACCAGTAGGGTTATCCAGTTGATCCACATAAAAAGTAGTTTTACCTGTCAGATAAGCCATGCGGAATGAATATCCATCCTGGCCTAGTTCCCAGGCAACGCCTGTGATATTTTCAATTTGTGCGTCTGCAACTGAACTGCCTATAGAAGTATCACCATCATAACTGCCGACAATAAACTGCAAAGAGGAGTCGAAATTACCTAAAGTGGTGGTGTGGTAAAGCGAAGCACCTTCGATATTATCAAAACCAAGACCATAGACACTTTGTGGTACACGCGACCAGTCGTAGGCATAACCTACATCACGGAAGTCGGAGTATTTGTAAAAAGGGGTTCTCAAACGACCAGCGTTTACCCGCAGACTGTCTGATAAATCATAACTTAAAAAAGCCCATTCAAATTTGACGTCCCAGTCATCGGCGCCACGACCCAAGAGTTGTGCTGTCACGGAAAGTTTGTCACCAAGATCGGACTTAACCTGCAATGCAGCTAAGCTTTCATTTTTGAAACTGAAGTCATCATCATAGCCGTAGAGTGAATCATCGCTACTCAGCGCCATACCACCTTTGATTGAAGCAAAACCATTAATATCAACCGCTGCATGGCTGGTGCCAGACACAACGGCGGCTATCATTATGGCCAGTAATTTACGTTTTAACATAGGGTACCCTCATCGATTTTATAGTGTTGTACGTTTTTGCAGGCTAAATTGCTTTAGCTTTTTTAAAATCACTAGTCGACCTTGACTAAGTTTTTGTTTTTTATATGTTCTGCAGCCCACTCTCTGGTCGGATTGCCCCAGAGGGTATAAGGGGAATTTTGTACCTTTTGTAATTACATCTATTTTTATCGCAAGAATTATACAACTCAGCGAAATGAATTACTAGTTTTTCTATATTTATCAAATTTTCGTTTTGTTTTTGGAGAAAAAACACAACCCCTAGCCTTAACCATAGCTAAGAACAGGGAGTCGGTTGATCTTTTTGTTTGATTTACAACAACTTTAGTCGCAATTGATGGCTACAAGCTTCAGTGGCTAGTGGCTGATGACTGGCGATAATCAGGATCTGCTGCTGGCAGCGCTGGCGAAGTGCACTCATCAGCTTTTGAGTTGTGTTGGAGTCTAAGCCCACAAGTGGCTCATCAAGCAACAGAATACTGCAGTTTTGCAGTAGCAGTCGTGCCAGGGCAATGCGTCTGGCCTGGCCGCCTGAAACTGCTACGCCGTATTCTCCAAGTGAGGTCTCAAGGCCTTGAGGCAAAGCTGTCAGCCAATCCGTCAACTGAACATCTGCTAAGGCCTGATGCAGTTCCTTGTCACTGGCCTGAGCTTTGGCTAAACGTAAATTGGCCGCCAGTGTCATATTAAACAAGCTGACCTGCTGTGATAGCAGGCCAATATGTTGCCGTTGTGTGGATGAGCTATAAAGTTGCAGATCCTGACCATTCAATAAAACCCGCCCCGATGCGGGCAATAGCCAACCTGCTATAGTGCTGAGCAAGGTTGATTTTCCTACACCGGAAGGGCCTTGGAGCCAAAGTATGTCGCCTGCTTTTAAGCTGCAATCCACTGCCATAGTGCGTTGCAAAGCGCCCGGATAAGCCCCACATAATTGCTGTAATTCAAGAGTTACAGGCCCTGTGAGCTGACTACAAGTGCCAGTATCTGTTTGAGGCTGAATTTGATTTAGCCGCTGCTTTGCCATAGCGCTTTCGGCCAGGTGCCGGTACAAGCTGGCCAGTGGTAACCAGAATTCAGGCAAAGCAAAAGTAGACATCAGCATAGCGACCAGGGCTGCAACACTAATTTGCTGCTCTGCCGCCAAAGGTAATGCTGTGATCAACAAATGAAAACTCATTAGCGCCAAGCCGCTTAACAGTAAAAACTGGCAACTTAGTTCCAGCAACTGCTGACGCCATAACAGCTGTTGGTACTGCTGTTCTGTCTGTTGCCATTGCTGCTCTGCGGCTGTCCAGCCTTGGTGCAGCTGCAACATAGTCAGTGCAGATAGAGGCTCCAGTAGCTCTTGCCGGCGCTGTGACGCCAGTGTGACCAGTTGACAGGCGCGCTTATACCCCATCAGCAGAGCGAAGACGGGCACTAGCAATAAACCGAGTAAATAGACCCAGGCTAGCTGCGCCAATTGCGGTTGCCAGAACCAAAGTGCAGTCAACCACCCCATACTGATCAGACAAGTCCAGAGCAAGGGAGCCACCAGACGCAATGGCCATTGATCCAGCCTGTCTATGTCAGTGATTAGCCGCTGCAACATATCGGCCGATCTGCGATCAGGCTCAAAGGAGCTGGCCAAGAATCTTTGCATAAACCAAAGCCGCAATTGTTGCAGCAACAGCAAGATAGCGTTGTGTGAGCTTAAGCGCTCAAAATAACGGCCTGCAGTGCGGCTGATAGCGAAAAAACGGATCAAGGCCGCGGGGCCAAAATAGTTAAAACTGCCAGCGCTTGCAAGCTGTAGACCAGCCACAGCCGAAGCTGTAATAAACCAGCCTGATACAGTGAGCAGCCCCATAATACTGGCTAAAGTTAAGGTGCCTAAGGTCAGACTGAGTAACCACCAACGCCAGTGCTGGCGCATTAATGAGCCTAATTTCAGTTGGTCTTTCATTGCAGCTCCGGCTGATAACTGGCTTGATACAGCGGATGAGATTGAATTTCAGCTACTGTGCCTCTGGCTACAACTCGACCTTGTTGCAATAACCAGACTTGATCCAGCCAGTCCAGTTCGGTCAGTTGATGAGTGGCTAGCAGCAGAGTTTTGCCTTGGGTTAGTTGTTGCAATTGCTGAAAATACAGCTGCTGTTGCTCTGGGGGCAACATAGAGGCAGGTTCATCCAGCAGCCAAAACCAACTTTGTTTTAATAAAGCTTTGGCCAGAGCCAGACGTTGCAATTGGCCGCCGGACAAGCCTATGCCACCTTCAGCAAGTTCTGTGTCCAGGCCCTTTGGCAAGGCAAAGATAAAGTCGGTACACAACGCCTGCTGTAGCACCAGTTGCAACTCTTGTTCAGTCGCTTCTGGTTTTGCCAGTAATAAGTTGCTGCGTAAACTGCCACTTAACCACTGGCTTTGCTGGGATAGATAGACTAACTGTTGCCGCCATTGGGTCAAATCAAGTTTGGTAAGCGGATGTTCAGCTATACTGATCTGCCCTTGATTCGGCTGCTGAAATCCCAGTAACGATTCCAGCAGACTAGTTTTTCCTGCACCACTAGGACCAATAATACCTATGCGCTGCGCTGGTAAAACTTCGGCCTGAATTTCTGTCAGCAAAGCAGTTCTGTGCTCTGAACCTTGTAATGTAAGCTGCTGAAAGCTGATAGTTACTGGCTGTATAGGTGCTTTAACATTCCCGCCAGCACAAACAGGCAAAGCCCAAATCGGTGCCAGACTGGCAAAGGCAGCTTCAGCCTGAGCTTTGGCATGATAATCTGATCCCAGTTGGCGTAGTGGTGCATAAAACTCGGGCGCCATTAATAAAATAAACAGGGCGGGTTGGTAAGACACAGGGATCTCTGCTTTTGCCCATGGCAACTCGCCTAATAACCCCAAGCCCAGATACAAAGCTACTAAGGCTATGGCTAAAGAGGCAAATAATTCCAGCACAGCACCGGATAAAAAAGCTTTGCTTAACACGGACATAGTGCGGGTTCTGTAGTCTTCGCTGGCATTGTTCAGACGGTTTAACACCTGAGGTTCAGCCTGTAATTGACGGATAGTTGCAGCGCCCCGTAAAAACTCCAGAAAACGCCCGCCTAACAAACCCAAAGCCTGTACTTGCTGCTGGCTAGCCTCTGCAGCTTTTTTACCCAGTAAGATCATAAAAATAGGGATAAGGGGTGCAGTAGCTAGCAACAGCAAAGCTGCCAACAGACTTTGAGTGGCTACAGCAACAGAGATAAATAAAGGGCAAAGCACAACCAGATAAAGCTGCGGATAATAACGGCTGATGTAAGGGTCTAGTGCATCCACTTGCTCCAGCAGCCGGGTGGATAAATCGCCGTCTGAGGCAATATTTTGTCGCAGTGGGCCTGCTCTGCTGATGATACCCACTAACTGCTTGCGGATTGAGGTACGTATAGCCTGACTCGCACTTAATCCAAGCAGATCTTTAGCCGCCAGCAACAGAGGGCGTAGCAGCCAAAGCACTAAAATATGCAGCAGCAAATCCGGCGGAATCTGCTGCTGTAAAGCTAAATCACATAAAGTGGCCAGTAACCAGCACTGCCAAACCATCAGTAAAGTGGCCGTTGCCCCCAGCGCTATGGCCAGGTGCAAACGGCTTTTTTCTGACTGGACTAATTGCCTTAACGACTGCATTGACAGGCTGTCCTTGCTAATTTTGACTTAGTTACTCTGATGGCTCGTTGTCTTCGCCAGGGTAACCATTAAATTCCAGCCACATCGCATTGATAATGCCAAAAGAGCAGGCCAGTAACACGCCTAATATCCAGGTGAAATACCACATAAACTGCTCCTTAATACAATGAATGAGTGTTGCTGCTGATGGTATTGCGATTCAGGCGGCCCCACATTTTCCAGTAACACCAGATGGTGTAGCCCAGTACTATAGGCACAAAAATGCAGGCGACCACAAACATGATTTTTAAGGTCAGTTCACTGGAGGTCGCATCCCACATGGTCAAACTATGATTTGGCATACTACTGGATGGCATGATAAAGGGGAACATAGATACACCCACTGTCATAATCACGCCAGTAATAGCCAGTGAAGAGGCCACAAAGGCCTGCCAGCCTTTAGCCATTTTGCTGAACAGCGCACTGGCCAGGAAAGCACCTATGCCTAACAGAGGGAAAATCCACAACACCGGGTAGCTGCCATAGTTACTCAGCCAGGCGCCGCTGCTGACTTCCACTGTTTTAGTCACAGCGCTGTTCACCGCATTGCCGTCTATTACGCTAGTCACTTTATAGCCCATACCAGCGGAAGCCAGCCAGACACCCGCTGCGATAAACAGCACTGCAGCCAATGTCGCACTGATCAACGACACAGCCTCAGCTCTTTGACGCAGAGGCGCTTCGGTTTTCATTTGCAGATAACAAGCGCCCTGATTGATAAACATCAACAGACTAAACACACCAACCAACAAGGCAAAGGGGTTTAACAAAGCCCAGAATGAGCCTGTGTAGTAAATCCGCAGCAGTTCGTCAAAGTGGAAAGGCACACCCAACAGCAAGTTACCAAAAGCTACGCCAAAGATAATTGGGGGGATAGCTGAGCCAGCGGTTAAAGCCCAGTCCCAGTTGCTACGCCATTTGGCATTATCCAGCTTAGAGCGGTAATCAAAACCTATTGGACGCAGGAATAAGGCGGCCAGCGTCAGCATCATCGCCAGATAAAAACCACTGAAGGCTGTGGCATAAACAGGAGGCCAGGCAGCAAATAAAGCACCACCAGCAGTAATGAGCCATACCTGATTACCATCCCAGTGTGGCGCTACTGCGTTGATCAAAATACGGCGCTCTGTGTCGTCGCGGCCTATGACCTTTAACAGCGCACCCACACCCATATCAAAGCCGTCGGTTACGGTAAAACCAATCAGCAAGACGCCAACCAATAACCACCAGATAAAGCGTAAAAATTCATAATCCATGTTAAACCTCCCGGGCCTGTTCGCCGTGATACTTGCCGGTATGGATAGAAGCAGGGCCTTTGCGGGCGAAATGCTGCATCAACCAGACTTCGATGATCAGAAACACTGTATAAAGCGCGGTGATAGCCAATAAGCTGATCCAAATTTCGCCTGCACTTAACTGAGAGGCCGCTAAATGCGTCGGCAGAATTTCACCTACAGCCCATGGCTGACGGCCATATTCAGCGACAAACCAACCCGCTTCACAGGCAATCCATGGCAGAGGTAAAGACAGTAGAGCCGCTTTCAGTAACCAACGTGGTTTTTCCGGCGTACGTTTGGCACTGTGATAAAAAGACAGGGCAAACACCAGCAACATGATAAAGCCTGCGGCCACCATCACACGGAAGGACCAGAACAACGGTGCCACTTTAGGTATGCTGTTTTGCACAGCTTGTTCCACCTGCTCTGCAGTGGCATTAACCGGGTCATCAGTGTATGCCATCAGCAGTAAGCCATAACCTAAGTCATTTTTTACCGCATCAAAAGCCGCGATGTTTTCTGGTGTTTTTTCACCTGCACGCAGTTTTTTCAGCAGGCCATAGGCGGTTTGACCGTTGACAATACGCTGACGGTGAATTTCTTTCAGCTCTGCTAGACCCATCACTTCTTTGTCCAAAGATCGTGTGGCCACTAAACCCATAGCGCCAGGAATTTTCAGTGCATAGTCAGTGGTTTGAGTTTCTTCGTTTGGAATACCAAACAGGGTAAAATCTGCTGGTGCTTCGTGGGTTTTCCATTCAGCTTCTACTGCAGCTAATTTAACTTTTTGCACATCACCCAGCTCATAACCAGATTCGTCGCCCAAAACAATGACAGACAAAGCACTGGCTAAACCAAAAGCTGAAGCAATGGCAAAACTACGACGGGCAAAGGCTAAGTCACGGCCTTTGAGCATATACCAGGCTGAAATCGCCAGAACAAACATGGCGCCAGTGACATAACCAGCGGATACCGTATGGACAAACTTCACCTGAGCGACAGGGTTAAATACCACTTCACTGAAGCTGACCATTTCCATGCGCATGGTTTCGAAATTAAATTCAGCGCCGACCGGGTGTTGCATCCAACCATTGGCAATCAGGATCCATAAAGCGGATAAATTCGAGGCTAAAGCGACCAGCCAGGTGACGGCTAAGTGCTGCACTTTGCTCAGTCTGTCCCAACCAAAAAAGAACAAGCCGACTAAGGTAGACTCAAGGAAAAATGCCATCAGGCCTTCAATAGCCAGAGGTGCGCCAAAAATATCACCGACATAATGCGAATAATAGGACCAGTTGGTGCCAAACTGGAATTCCATCGCTATACCAGTGGTGACACCCAAAGCGAAGTTAATGGCAAACAGCTTGCCCCAGAATTTGGTCATGTCGCGGTAAATTTCTTTACCCGTCATCACATACACTGACTCCATAATAGCCAGCAAGAAAGTCATACCCAGGGTTAAGGGTACAAATAAGAAGTGATACATTGCCGTAGCGGCGAACTGTAACCTTGATAGTTCTACAACATCCATTCGGATTGCTCCTCCATATGGAACTGTGGGTCTGGTCCGTTAGTTTGAATAAAGCACCAGTCAGTAGCTAAAACTCATACACAAGAATGAGTTAAGGCTAAATTACGCCTTTTGCCTGCTTGCCGTGTTGACGCTGATCAATAAAAATTGCCGGGAAATGAGCTCAGAGTGGAAAATTTGATAAAAATCGCAGTTGTTATTCTGTTACCATCCAATTTAACATCAAGCTAGTGAAGGCTGCAGGTATGAAAATTTTAGTGATAGGCGCAGGTTGGTTAGGAACTCAACTGGCGACCCAACTTAAAGCAGATGGCCATGAATTATGGCTTAGCAGTCGTAGCGTTGCTAAATCTTCAGCTGTGACTGAGCTGTTTGGTCATTTTGTACTGGATTTGGCACAATCAGTCCGGCCTACGGCTGAGCTAACATCTCTGTTTAAAGATGCAGTGGTGATTTGTACTGTGCCAGCCAGCCGCACTGATGGCGAAGGCTACACCAGAGCTTTAGCTCAATTAGCCACTCTGATGAAGCAGTCAGGCGCTTTGGCCTGTATTCACTTGAGCAGTACCGGCATTTATGAAGGCTTGGTTGGGGAGGTTAATGAGCAGAGTCAATTGCATCTGGCCGACCCCCGTATTGAACTGTTGGCAGTGGGCGAGCAGTTATTGCGTGTAGCTGTACCTTGCTGCACTTTACGTTTGGCGGGGCTGATTGGTCCTGGTCGGCATCCTGCCAGATTCTTATCTGGCAAACAGGCTGGCTCTCCTGATGTTGCGGTAAATATGGTACATAGCAGCGATATTTGTGCTGCGGTTTCCGCCATAGTGAAGCAGCAGTTGTGGCCAGATGTGTACAATTTATCCAGCCCTGAATTTTGCTCCAAAGCTGAGTTTTACCTGACAGCTTGTGAGCTGGCTTCACTTCCTGTGCCCATTTTTGAACCTAAAGACGCAACAATACAAAGTCGCAGAGTAAGCAGCGCAAAATCTCAGACCATTGCTGGTTTTAGCTACCAGTTTGAGTCTGCTTTGGCTGCTTTACCTTTTTGTAGCTAATGACCACAGCAACAACGACATTATAATGCAGTAGCCGGGTAACCGGCTTCGTCCAAAGCTGCAATAATATCTTCAGCGGCTAGGCTACTCTCTACATTCACTTGTTTTTGCGCTATATCTACAGTCACTTTGGCGTCAGCCTGCAGTCTGGTTATAGTTTTATTCACCATGCTGATGCAGTGGTTGCAAGTCATGCCCGTTACTTTTAGTTGTACTCTCATTGTATCTTTCCTTTTTGCTACTCAGTGTGGAATCGCACACATACTGCAACTTTGCCCCATGGCAAGGTCAAGCCTTGGTTGTTAAAACTCATTAGTTAAATTTTGCTGTTGACCTTACCCTAAGGGTAAGCTTTAGCCTTGACGCTATCGGGGGAATCCCCTTTTTTCCGGAGTCATATTATGTCTGAGCAGATCCAATTGAATATCAGCGGAATGAGCTGTGCCTCCTGTGTTGGACGTATTGAAAAAGCTTTAGCTAAAGTAGCAGGTGTAGAGCAAGTCAATGTCAATCTTGCCACTGAAACTGCAGCTATCAGTGGCCTTGCGCTGTCGCCAGAGGTATTGATAGCTGCTTTGGAGAAGGCTGGCTATCAGGCTAGTCTGCCGCAAGCGAAACTGCTGGTTGAGGCCGAAGAGTCTGCTTTTTATCTGCAACAATGGTGGCCTGTTGTCGCCAGCATAGCGCTTACCTTGCCTTTAATCCTGCCCATGATTGGCCTGCTATTTGGTATGGAATGGATGTTGCCATCCTTCTGGCAATGGTTGTTGGCAACCCCAGTACAATTTTATTTTGGTGCACGCTTTTATAAAGCGGGTTGGGCTGCACTCAAAGCTGGTAGCGGCAATATGGATTTATTAGTAGCTATAGGCACCAGTGCAGCTTATGGTTTGTCCTTGTATCTGTGGTGGGCTTTTGATGCGCAGCATGCAGGGCATGGCGCGCCTCATTTGTATTTTGAGAGCAGCAGTGCAGTGTTAAGTCTGGTGCTGTTGGGGAAGTATCTGGAGCACAAAGCAAAAAAACGTACTACTGATGCATTGCGGGCACTGGAGAATTTAAAACCCGCCGTTGCGACTTTGTGGCAAAACGGGATTTGGGTTGAAGTAACAGCCGATACTGTGCAGCAAGGTGATCTGGTGCTGGTAAAGCCAGGTGAACGAATTCCAGTAGATGCTGTGGTTGAGCAAGGCCAGAGCCATGTGGATGAAGCCCTGATCAGTGGTGAGTCAGTGCCTGTCAGTAAAACACTGGCAGATAAAGTGACAGGGGGCTCTGTCAATCTGGATGGTGTTTTACAAATCAGAGCCAGCGCAGTAGGTGCTGAATCTACTTTATCCCGCATTATTCAATTGGTAGAGCAGGCGCAGGGGGCGAAAGCGCCTGTCCAGGCTTTAGTGGATAAAATCAGCGCCATTTTTGTGCCAGTCGTAGTACTGATAGCTCTGGTGACCTTGCTGGGGTGGGGGCTGTTGGCTGAAGATTGGGTGACAGGTATTCTCAATGCAGTCGCAGTATTGGTGATTGCCTGTCCTTGTGCGCTGGGACTGGCCACACCTGCCGCTATTATGGCGGGGACTGGTTCAGCAGCACGTTCAGGAATTTTGATTAAAGAAGCGATAGCCTTAGAGCAGGCAAAGACTGTGAACTTAGTGGTGTTTGATAAAACCGGTACTTTAACTCAGGGAAAACCCGTACTGCAGCAAGTCAGTCCTTTTACCGAAGAACCTCATACCTTGCAATGGGCTGCATCGCTGCAGCAAAACAGCGAGCATCCGCTGGCTAAAGCTTTACTTGCTTATGCTGCAGCGCATCGGATCGCTGCGGTTGAGGTCACAGAGTTTCAGGTTGTCGCGGGCAAAGGTGTACAAGGCAAAGTGCAAGACCGCAGTCTGGTAATGGGCAGCAGCCACTGGATGCAGCAACTGGGGGTAGACTTGCCGTTTGAGCAGATTAAAACCAGCGGAGCTTCAGTGTCCTGGTTGGCAGAGCGACAAGCAAACGAAAGTTATCAATTAGTGGCGCTGTTTTGTTTTACCGATGAGTTAAAAGCGGATGCGGTGCAGGCCGTGACGTTATTAAAACAACAAGGTATTGCTGTAGCTATGCTCACAGGCGACAGCAAAGAAAGTGCGGCATTCATAGCGCAGCAGCTGGGGTTAACCGATTGGAAAGCAGAAGTGTTGCCTGGTGATAAAGCTGCTGCTGTGGCGCTCTGGCAACAGCAAGGCTACCAGGTGGCTATGGTGGGGGATGGTATAAATGACGCACCTGCTTTAGCTCAGGCAAATTTAGGCATAGCTATGGCCAGCGGTACTGAAGTGGCAATTAGCGCCTCAGCCATGACCCTGATGCGCAGTAAACCTTTATTGGTCAGTGCAGCTTTGCAGATTGCCAGACTGAGTTATCGCAAAATTCAGCAAAATCTGTTTTGGGCTTTTATCTTTAATATCATAGGTATACCGCTAGCCTCTTTAGGCTATCTGAATCCGGTTATTGCAGGTGTAGCTATGGCATGCAGCAGTTTATTCGTGATTAGTAATGCTCTGTTGTTACAGCGCTGGAAAGCACAGGAGTAAAATGATGGCTACTTTAGTGACTATTGGCCACGCAGCGAAAAGGACAGGACTGTCCGCCAAGATGATTCGTCATTACGAACAAGCGGGTCTGCTGCATAAAGCCAACAGAACAGAAGCGGGTTACAGGTTGTACAATAGCCAACAGTTGCAGCAACTGAATTTTATCAGGCAAGCCCGAGCCTTAGGTTTCTCAATCGCTCAAGTCAGTTCCTTGCTGGATTTGTGGCGTAACCCAAAGCGCAGCAGTAAAGAGGTGAAGCAATTGGCAGAACAACATCTGGATGAAATTAAACAAAAAGTCGCTGAATTGCAGCAAATGCAACAGGTGTTGCAGCAATTGGCTAATAGTTGCTGTGGAGACGATCAACCTCAGTGCGCAATTTTAGATGGGCTACAAAAATAAACTAAAACCAGCTATGAAAAAGATCCCGGCACATGCCGGGATCTGCAACGAAAAAGAGCGGTGATTATGGCTGGTAAGAGGTAGTTAAGCTCAAACCAGAAACGGCTGAATAACCACGGATACTGATATAGTAAGTGGCAGCAACAGGGTTGTTAAAGGTACAACTTTCGTTATTCCCTGTCAGGTATGGACGGCAATCGTAACTTGAGGTCGTTGGCTGCGCACCACGACGTACGTACAAATCACCATCCCCTGTGCCACCTGACATAGAGACTGTTAGTACACTCATACCTGCAGGTACTGCCAGGGTGTAATGTTTCCAACTGTTGCGGGCGACACTGATGTTGTTCACTGTTGCCGTGGCGCCTGCACCACCGCCGCCACCACTGCTACCAGACGCAGCTGCCACGGCCGCCGCGGCATCAACAATACCAGTGCCGCAATTATTGCAACTGGCAGGGAAGGCGCGGGTAGTGGTTTTAAGGATAGTTTCAATTTCGTCCGGTGTAGCAGTTGGTTTTTTCTGGGCAATTAAGGCTGCAACACCAGCCACATGTGGGGCGGCCATTGAGGTGCCCTGGCTGTAGCCATAACTGTCAGATCCAGGCGTTGTAGTACCTGTGTTGTAGGTCGATAAAATACCGTTTGGATCATTGGCTGAGTTCATAGCGCCACCGGGCGCTGCTACATCGATAGAGGTACCGTAGTTCGAGTAGTAAGCCCGGCCACCGCTGCGGTTTGTCGATGCCACGTTAACCACTCCAGCACAGTTGCCCGGGTTAAAATTGTTGGCATTGGCATTATCGTTACCTGAGGCGATCACAACGACAGTACCATTGGCACGGGCAATATTAATAGCAGCCTGAGTGGTCGAGTCACAAGCGCCAGAGCCGCCTAAACTCATATTGATGACTTTAGCCGGATTGGCATTAGCCGGGACACCAGACACTGTGCCACCAGAAGCCCAGATGATACCGTCTGCAATATCCGAGGTATAACCACCACACTTACCTAAAACACGCACAGGTACTACTTTAGCACCATAAGCTACACCAGCCACACCTGAAGCGTTATTCGTGACAGCAGCTACTGTGCCAGCTACATGGGTACCGTGCCAGGAAGAATCCTGAGCTGCGTGCGTGCCACCACATTCATTGGCCAAAATCCAGTCGCCCGGATCTTGTGGATTGTTGTCGCGACCATTACCATCGTTACCGACAAAGCTGTCGGAGATCATGTCATAGCCCGGCAGGATATTCGCATTCAGGTCGGCGTGTGGCCGATAGCCAGTATCCAGCACCGCAACTACTACTCCGGCGCCAGTAGCATTATCCCAGGCCGTATTTGCCCTTAAACCGCCTGTGGATTCAAAATAATGCCATTGGTTGCTGTACTGAGTATCGTTGGGGGTCGCAGCTATGGTTAACAATCTATCTTCTTCAACCAAAGACACACTGGGGTCTTTGGCCAGATTTTTTCGCATTTCCTCGGTTTCTTTGGCCGAAAGTTTACGATCTGCTTTGACTATATGCCGCCCTTTAACCGCTGAACTTGCGCGAACGTAAGATAAAGGGGCTCCAGCTAAAGCCGACAGGTCCTGAGCCACATGCTGTTGCAGAAACACAGTGCGTTCTTTTAAAGCTGCTGCAGAGAGCAGGGGTTCAGGCGTGCGTAATGAACTTGGCGCAGTGGTTCCGTACTCCACAATAAAACGGGTGACAGGTGCATTGGCTTGTTCCTGTGCCACCACAGTACTACCGAGTAAACTCAGTACAGGAAGAGTGAACAAGGCTATTTTATTAAGCTTAAAGTGTTTAGGTTGCATTTTATTCTCTCAAATTATTGTTATCTGGATTTCCCGTTCCTTAAATAGTTAAATTTAGAACGAGCGTTAAGATAATTGGTCAATAATTTGTTAATGTAAATGGTTATAAAATTATCGTATTTGAATTTTTTAGTTAATTTAAGTTTTATTTTTTGTGTTTTTGCGGCAGAACGCTTACTTAGGGCGGCGAATTAACAGGATTTCTTTACATTTAGTTACGTGTGTTTATTATTTGTTTTTCCTTAGTGCCTATTCCAAAAAAGTATAAACAAGCGAAAATTATTTTGTTTAGTCTTGTTTGGGGGGACTGGATATCGGTAGAAATGAAAAAAGTGCAACCCGTATGGAGCAGGTTGCACTGGCAAGGCGGGGCATCACTAGTCCATAGTGGAAGGGTTAGTGGTGCTGGTGGCCTGAAGGTTTTCGAACTTTAAGTTCAGTGCCTGTATTACTTGTGCTCTCAACCGCTGCTGGGGTTGCCTGCGGAACTTCACCTATCCATTCTTGCGCCACTGTGCCGACAGGATGCTGATACCAGCCGGGGTCTTTGTAGTCACCTGGCGCCTGGTCCTTACGCACTTTAAAGATGCTGAACATGCCACCCATTTCGACAGAACCAAAAGGGCCATCACCCGACATCATCGGCAGTGTATTGGCTGGCAAAGGCATTTGCATTTCGGTCATATCAGCCATGCCGCGTTCGCCCATCACCATATAATCCGGCACCAGTTTATTGATTTTTTGCATCAGACCACTGTGATCCACACCTATCATCGTCGGTACGTCGTGACCCATTGCATTCATAGTGTGGTGCGATTTATGGCAATGGAAGGCCCAATCACCTTCTTCGTCGGCCAGCAATTCAATCTGGCGCATCTGCCCTACAGCTACATCTGTGGTGACTTCAGGCCAGCGCGCTGAAGGAGGCACTGGACCACCGTCTGTGCCAGTGACTGTAAACTCATGGCCATGAATATGAATTGGGTGATTGGTCATGGTCAGATTACCCACCCGGATCCGCACTTTGTCGTTTTTTCGCACCACCAGAGGATCGATACCAGGGAAAACGCGACTGTTCCAGGTCCAGAGGTTAAAGTCGGTCATGGTCATAATTTTTGGCGTAGCACTGCCTGGTTCTATATCGTAGGCGTTGAGCAGGAAACAGAAATCACGATCTACCTCGTCTATATGAGGATGTGCATCTTTTGGATGGGTGATCCACATGCCCATCATACCCATGGCCATTTGCACCATTTCATCGGCATGAGGGTGGTACATAAAAGTGCCGGGACGGCGGGCGATAAACTCATACATAAAGGTTTTACCAGGTTGGATAGCGCGCTGATTTAAGCCCGATACACCATCCATCCCGTTAGGCAGACGCTGACCATGCCAGTGCACTGAAGTATGTTCTGGCAGCTTATTGGTGACAAAAATCCGCACTCTGTCACCTTCTACTACCTCAATAGTTGGGCCTGGTGACTGACCGTTGTAGCCCCATAAATGCGCTTTCATACCGGGAGCCAACTCACGTACCACAGGTTCTGCCACTAAATGGAATTCCTTTACGCCATTGTTCATTCGCCAGGGTAAAGTCCAGCCGTTTAATGTAACCACTGGGTTATAAGGCCTGCCAGTATTGGGAACCAGAGGCTCCATAGTGTCAGCGGATTGCTGGATCACAGCTTCAGGCAAAGCGGCCATTGAGCTTCTGCTGACTGCGGCTACACCTACAGCAGCTGTAATAGCACCGACTTTTTTTAATAAATCACGACGGGTTAGCATCACATTCTCCTGTTAATGACCAGCTGCGGCAGCTGTGTTGATTGTGGTTTCAAATCCAGCAACAGGCTGTACTGTTGGACTGCCCCATAAGCTTTGTTGCAGACGCAGCTCTGACAGATAAAAGTCACGTTGTGCCGTCATTTGTCCTGTTATTGTTTCTACCTGAGCCTGGGTATCCGCTATAAGTTCAAATACGCCAATTAACATGCCGTTATAACGCAGCAGGTTTTGCTGATTAATTTTTTGCGCCAGTGGCACTAACTGGTCCTGGTAGTGTCTGGCTATTTGGTATGAACTTTGGTGTGAAATCAGGGCCTGTCGTACTTCTGCGCGGGCTTTTTGTTCCAATGCTTTGGCTTGCCACCAGGCCTGCTGATATTGTGCCCGGGCTTTGCTGATTCGGGCAGAACCTGAATCGAATACGGGCAACTCAAAGCCCAGGGCTAGTTCTCGTTCTTCGCCATATTGTATTGAACCTGCAATCTCAGCGGATAAACCCCGGACAAAACGGCTGTTTTTCTCAAGGCCTAATTGCAGCTCCAATTGGCTTAAGCGGGCTTTGGCTTGTTGCAGATCCAGTCGCTGTGCCATGGCCTGCTGTTCCAGCTCTTGTTGCAGTGGCAAAGTTTCAGGAATAGCTGGCAGATAAGCAGGCAATTGCAAAGTGATTTGCGGTGCTACGCCCAACAGCGAATAAAGCTGCTCACGACTTTGTTGCTGTTGTTGCTGCGCTTGCGCCAGTTGCAGCCTGATTTGCGCCGCAAATTTCAGCTGACGAGCCTGCTGCAATTCGCTGTAATTGCCCACCTGATACATACGATTAGCCAATTCAGCCGACGCATCTATAGCCTCCTGTACTGTCAGCAAATAGTCATAACGCTGCTGCGCTGTTACTGCTTCAATAAAAGAGCTGCGACTTTGTGTCAGCACATTAATTAACTGCAAAGCGACTTGTTGCTGTTGTTGCTGGGCTTGCTGCGCTGCAATGGCTTTGTCACGACTTAAAAAAATCAACTTGAACAGATTCAACGAAAAATCGAGCTCAGTATTGTAGCCTTCTTCGCCTCGGCTTCTGGTTACTCTTAACCCAGGGTTAGGTAATAAGCCCGCCTGAGTTAATTCTGCCTTGCTGATGGCCACAGAGGCCAATGCAGCCAGAAAATCCGGATTGTTTAATATCGCAATACGGCTAATATTCTCTGCGGTTAAAGGTTCCGCCAGCAGTCGGGCTATTTCCTGATCTGCTTCTGCTCTTACCTCAGGATCTGTGGCGGACAACTGCACCTGCATCGCTGCAGCCGTTTGCGCTAATACTTCAGGTTGCTCTGGTGTTTTAGTTACGGCACAGGCACTGAGTAGCAGCGCAGCCATCAGCGGACAAAACTTAGTGATGATGTTCATCTTCATTTCCTGTTTTAACCTTGTTCTGCCTGGAATGGTCTTCAGACATGGAATGGCTGGAATGGTCCATCGACTCGGAATGCTTAGAGTGATCCACAGGCATCGAATGTCTGGAGTGGTCCATCGACTCAGAATGCCTGGAATGGTCCATCGACTCGGAATGCCTAGAGTGATCCACAGGCATCGAATGCCTGGAATGGTCCATCGACTCAGAATGCTTAGAGTGATCCACAGGCATCGAATGTCTGGAGTGGTCCATACCCGGATGACCACCGGCTTCATTAGCGTAGTATTGCCAGCCCCCCAATTCTGCAACTTTTTGGTTGGCTTGTTTCCATTCCGTGGTGTTATTTTGCAAAGTTACAGTAGTAAGAGGCTGAACTGTCGTCTCTTCTGTAGTGCTGGCTAACGCCGAAGCAGAAAACACTATGGCGGCACAGAAAAGTGCCGGATAAATAAACTGCTGCATAAAATCATACCCTGTTTAAAGACGCTGAAAAATGCACCACAGATACAGCATGCAACTTAGCTGTTGTGGTGTAACTATGATGATCAGCAGTTTAAACGGGGCGGTCGTTCCAGACCTGAGAGAGTCAGAGGTAAAACTAAAGAATTAAAGCTGATGATCCGCTCAGTTTGTGGCGGAACAGCGGCAAAGTCTGATGGATTCATCATCAATACTGCCACTGCACAACTGACAGCACAGCCGGGACAGGAGAATTCGTGATCATCCATATCAAGGTTACCGGAATCATTGATGGCCAGTTGATGGTCAGAATGCTCAGACATGTGGTGATGGCTGTGTTCTTGCATCATCTGATGTTCTGGCATTTTGGAGTGACTGCCTGAATGTTCCGGACCACAACACAACATAGCGGCAGCTGCCACTCCCTTAAACAGGAGTAAGCCGATAAGCATCAGTAATGTCAGGCGGGATATTTGCCCGCGATTTCTGTTCATGCCGTTTCGAACTGTGCCAGATACATCAGTGGCCGTACCCTAATACAAAGCCTCGAAAAACTCAAGGTCAATACACCTGTGGCAAAAATACAAAGTCTTGACGGAGTGACCAGGGCGGGTCATTGTAACTATCACTACAGAAACCGGAACTGTGCCAATGACATTCACTACAGAGCAGGCATTTTATGCCGAAGTAAAACAGGCGTTAAAAGCCCGACGCCAGCAACAATGGTCAAGCGCCTGGTCACATTTAGAGCGAGCGCATATTTTGGGGCAACAGCATTTTCTGCTGCACTTGCATAGCCATTGGCTGATGTTAAAACTAGCTGTTGAGCAATCAGATTGGGCCGAAATTCGTGGCCAGGTTTTGCGTTTATTGCTTACCCCTGTTGGGCATTTAACCGGTCGCCTCCCCGTCGGAAATCCTGGTTCCAGCCGTTATCCGGTGTTAGAACCTCAGGCCGTACCCGATGATTTACAGGCTTTGTTAGCCGGAACAAGACAACAGGAGCCTCAAGGTTGACTGCAAAATTCTGTGGTATGTTTTAGTTAATGAACGAGTCGCCCGCCAAGGAGTGCATCTATGCAAGTTGCTTCAGTTCCTGACAATGAGCAGGAAAGATTAAAAGCGCTGCTGAAGTTACAGATCCTGGATACTGAACCAGACTGTGCTTTTGATCTGGTTACTTCGTTAGCCTGTTCGGTGTTTCAGGTACCCATTGCTTTGGTGTCGCTCATTGACGAGCAAAGGCAATGGTTTAAAAGTAAACAAGGGTTGGACGTTTGTCAGACGGACCGTAAACTTGCTTTTTGCGCCCATGCTATTTTGCAGCCAGATATTTTTATTGTCGAAGACGCCTCAAAAGACCAACGTTTTGCCGACAATCCGCTGGTGTGCACTATCCCCAATATTCGTTTTTATGCCGGTTGTCCGCTGATCAATGAGCAGGGTTATGCCTTAGGCACCTTGTGTGTGATTGACTCTGTGCCACGAAAAATGACAGAACAGGATAAAACCGTATTACGCCAGCTGGCGTTGATGGTGATGGAAAGACTGAATGAACATAAACAAAAACTACAAACCGAACATAAACTGCAGTTGCTGGATTTATTACTCGATTCTATTCCTGACGCTTTGGTGGCGTGCGACAGTGAAGGGCAACTGGAGCAGTTTAATAAGGTAGCACGGGACTGGCACGGCGTGGATGTACGGCACTGTGATTCAGAGTTATGGAGTCATTATTATGACTTGTATGAAGATGATGGTCACACCGTATTACCTGCAGAACGTATTCCGTTGCTCAGAGCTTTTCGTGGTGAAACAGTGGTAGGGCAGGACATTTGTATTAAAGGCAAGGAGCAACAGCCACGCTGGGCCCGCTGCCGCGGAGAACAGATTAAAACACGCTCTGGTCAGGTGTTAGGGGCTTTAGTGCTGATGCATGATATCAGCGAGCAAAAACAGCTTGAACAAATGAAAACAGATTTTATCTCCACTGTCAGTCACGAACTTCGTACTCCTATCACCGCCATCAGTGGCGCACTGGAGCTTGTGATCAATCAGGTGCTGGGGCCCTTGTCTGATAAAGCTATGGCAATGCTCAAAGTGGCCAGCCAAAACAGTAAACGCTTGCAGCTATTGGTCAACGATTTACTGGATATGGAAAAACTCAGTGCAGGGAAAATGGATTTTTATTTGCAACCTTGTGATTTAGCAGAGGAAAGCCGGCAGGCCGTGGCGCAAAATCAACCTTATGCCGATAAATTCGGAGTTCGCTTGACGGTACTGAACAGCCAATCTGTCCAAATGCAACTGGACAGTCACAGGCTGCAGCAGGTGTTGAGTAACTTATTGTCTAACGCCATTAAATATTCCAAGCCCGGCGCCGAAGTGGTACTGAGTTACGCTCAGTATGAAGACAAGATCCGTCTACAGGTCGAAGACAAAGGTGAGGGGATACCGCTGCATTTTCAGGAAAAAATATTCCAGCGTTTTGCTCAGGCCGATAGCTCTGACTCCAAGGCGAAGTCCGGTACAGGCCTGGGCCTTGCCATCAGCAAAGCTATTATAGAGTCGATGGGCGGTACTATCGGTTTTCACTCAGTGCCTGGTGAGGGCACTGTATTTTATTGTGATTTTCCGCACAGAGTGCAAACTTAGTCTGGTCTTTGGTAAGTCGCCAGAATATGACTGGCTGAGACTGCAGGTTCAAAATACTTTTGCCGTATCGCCACATAGTCAGGGTGGCTGAAAAAACTGTCCATTAACTGTTGGCTGGCAAAATAAATAGTGAAGACTCTGTTGATGGCCGTATCCGCGGGTTTCAGGCTTTTCTGCACTATAAAATCACAGCCAAAATCCCCGTGATGTTGATGCAATATAGGCGTCATTAAACGTCGATATTCGGCATAAAGATCCGCATTGTTTACCTGAAGGCCTACTAATAGTTCAACTGCCATTTTTAACTTACTCCGTTTGGAACCCTTATCACTTTAACCAGCAAGAGTGCGCAGGACAAGCTGCTGTTAACTTTGTTCAGCAGGATCACTCTGTGCAAGAAGCTCGAATAATGCACTGACCGAAGGCGCCTGAATTTTCACCACACAACTTTGGGCTAAAGCAAAAAAATGCGCCTGAACTAAAGCGGTCAACTCCTGTAGTTCATACTGCCTGATTGCTGCAGGTAAACCACTGCACTGTTGTTTTATCTG